>Ga0209384_1000169_pt1 | contig 45997 bp, 38 predicted proteins | sample CoawatmetaG05DNA_FD_187511 | JGI IMG/M metagenome (GOLD analysis project Ga0209384, IMG submission 187511) | Marine microbial communities from the West Antarctic Peninsula - Coastal water metaG058-DNA (SPAdes) (version 2) | ecosystem: Environmental > Aquatic > Marine > Coastal ... | reverse complement strand
TGTAAAACTTTCATCTCCAATTCCATTGGTAATTTGTTTCCAAGATTTTCCGTAGTTATCTGTTTTATAAATGTAAGGTCTGTAGTCTCCAGACTTGTATTTTGTACCTACAACATAAGCACTACCCTTTACAAACGGATTTACTTCAATGCAATTAATCATCATCCATTCTGGCATTTTTTTAGGTGTTACATTGTCCCATGTTGTGCCATTATTTTTTGATACATGCACCAAACCATCATCAGAGCCTGTCCAAATTAAGCCAGGTTCTAATGCAGATTCTGTAGCTGCGAAAATGGTTCCGTAATATTCTACTCCGGTATTGTCTTTTGTAATAGGGCCGCCCGAAGCACCTAAGGTTTTAGGATCATTTCTAGTCAAATCAGGACTAATTAATTCCCAAGATTGTCCTTCATTTTCGGTTGTGTGTAAATGATTAGAGCCTGCGTATAATTTCTTTTTATTATTCGGTGAAAAGAAGATTGGAAAATTCCACTGAAACCGGTATTTAAAATCTTCTGCTCCATGACCCATTGGGTCATCTGGCCACACATTTACTGCTCTGGTTTCTCCTGTCTTATGATTTTTTCTAGTTAACAAGCCACCATAACTTCCACCATATACAATTTCGTCATTTAAAGGGTCTACTGCAATATGTGCACTTTCACCACCGGCAGTAGAGCTCCAATCAGATGCGGTAATAAATCTACCTGCAGTTCTATGGGAAATTCTTACCGTAGAATTGTCTTGTTGTGCTGCTAAAATTCTATAAGGAAAATGGTTGTCTGTGGTAACTCTGTAAAATTGTGAAGTAGGCTGGTTCATATAAGTGCTCCAATTCTCACCGGCATCAAAAGAAACTTGTGCGCCACCATCATCTCCAATAATCATTCTTTGGTTGTCTTCTGGGGCAATCCATAAGTCATGATGATCTCCGTGAGGTGCATTATATGTTTTGTATGTTTTTCCGCCATCTGTAGATTTATGATACCGTACATTTAAAACATATAAAATATTTTCGTCTTGCGTATCTGCATACAAACGTGTGTAATACCAAGCTCTTTGTCTTAATTTTCTTTCAGAATTAATTAGTGTAAAGGTTTTACCAGCATCTGTGGATTTATAGACTCCACCTTTTTCATTTTCTATTAAAGCCCAAACTATATCAGAATTTACTGGTGAAACGGCAACACCGCTAATTCCCCAAAGACCGTCTGGTAACCCTTTATTTGTAGAGATGTTTGTCCAAGTTTCACCCTCATCAATACTTTTCCATAGTGCAGAGCCATCGCCACCAGAAGACAAACTATACGGTGTTCTTCTAATATTCCAGGTAGTTGCATATAAAATTCTAGGATTATTAGGGTCTATTATTAAATCTACAACACCTGCATTTTCATTAGAAAACAATACCTGTTTCCAATTAGTACCACCGTCAGTAGATTTATAAACGCCTCTTTCTTGTGTGGGTTTGTATAAATCTCCCATAACACCTGCAAATACAATATCTGGGTTTGTAGGATGAATTCTCATTCTAGGAATATGTCTTGAGTTTTTTAAGCCAATATGTTTCCAAGATTTTCCGGCATTTTCAGATTTCCAAATTCCGTCTCCAGAAGAAACATTTCCACGAACGGTTTTTTCTCCCATTCCAACATAAATAACATTATTATCAGATTCAGAAACGGCAACTGCACCAACAGATCCACCAAAAAATCCGTCAGAAATATTCTGCCAAGTATTTCCAGCATCATTTGTTTTCCATACACCACCGCCAGTTGCGCCCATATAAAAAAGGTTTGCTTTGCCAGAAACGCCTGTAACTGCTGCGCTTCTTCCACCTCTAAAAGGTCCTATATTTCGCCATTCTACAGCACTAAAATATTCGTTAGAAACTTTGGTATTATTTTTTTGTGCATTAACTTTGGCATTTAAGGATAATAGTAAGCAAATAGCGAGGAGGAGGTATTTTTTCATGTTGTTTATTTAAATAATTAAAATTTAAAAATAAGAAATAAAATCAGGTTTTAGAATGGACATATTGTTAAATGTTTTAGGGGATACCAAAATAAGCGATGAAATTACTATTTCTGGTTCTAAAAGCGAATCAAATAGATTACTGATTTTACAAAATTTATTTCCAGAAGTTGCCATTGAAAATTTGTCAGATTCAGACGATTCTATTCACATGCAACATGCGCTTTCTACAAAAGAGGAGGTTGTAGATATTGGGCATGCAGGAACGGCAATGCGTTTTTTAACTTCTTATTTTGCCACAAAAAGTGGCAGAGAAGTAGTGCTTACAGGTTCTGAAAGAATGCAAAACAGACCTATAGAAATTTTAGTAAATGCCTTAAAAGATTTAGGTGCAGATATTTCTTACGAAGCAAAAGTTGGGTATCCGCCAATAAGAATTAAAGGGAAGCACATTACAAAAGAGAAAGTACAAATTAATGGAAACGTAAGTAGTCAATATATTTCATCTTTATTATTAATTGCAGCTAAACTAGAAAATGGTTTAGAAATAGAATTGGTTGGTAAAATCACCTCTATTCCTTACATTAAGATGACGTTAAGTTTGTTGAATCAATTAGCAATTGAAACAAGTTTTGAAGGAAATATTATAAAAGTTTTTCCGAAAGAAGCAATACAAAAACAGACAGTTGTAGTAGAATCTGATTGGTCTTCTGCGAGTTATTTTTACTCAATTATAGCATCTGCAGCGATCGGTAGTTCAATTAAATTATCTGCTTATAAAGAAGAAAGTTTGCAAGGAGATTCTTGCTTGTCAGAAATCTATACCCATTTTGGTGTAGCAACTGTTTTTGGGAAAGATTGTGTTACCTTAAAAAAAGAACACAAAACCAACTTAGAAACCTTAATAATAGATCTTAAAAATGCACCAGATATTGCACAAACAATTGTGGTAACTTGTTTTTCTGAAGGAATTTCTTGCAACCTAACAGGTTTACACACTTTAAAAATAAAAGAAACAGATCGTTTAGAAGCTTTAAAAGAAGAATTAACAAACTTAGGAGCTTCAATATCAGTAACAAATGATAGTTTGCACTTAGAACAATCATCAGAAATAAACCAAAATATTGCTATAAAAACATACAATGATCATAGAATGGCTATGGCATTTGCACCTTTAGCACTAAAGGTTCCTATTAAAATTTTAAATGCGGAAGTAGTTACAAAATCGTTTCAAAAATTCTGGGATGATATGCAGCAAATAGGTATTAAATTAGAAGAACTTTAAATTAAAGGGTGAAACACTTGACAACGCCTATCTCGATATCGTATCTTCGCGACTTTTAGAAGATATAAACATATGAAGTTATCCCATTTTGAATTTGAGTTACCAGAAGAATTGTTAGCAATTTACCCTGCTGAGCATAGAGATGAATCTCGTTTAATGGTATTGAATAAGGCCGAAGGAACTATTGAGCACAAAAAATTTAAAGACATTATTAATTACTTTGAAGAAGGTGATGTAATGATGTTAAATAACACCAAAGTGTTTCCTGCAAGAATGTTTGGAAACAAAGAAAAAACAGGTGCTAGAATTGAAGTTTTCTTATTAAGAGAATTAAATGCTGAAAATAGATTATGGGATGTTTTAGTAGATCCTGCTAGAAAAATTAGAATTGGAAACAAATTGTTTTTTGGTGAAGATGATAGTTTAGTAGCAGAGGTTATAGATAATACAACTTCAAGAGGTAGAACTTTACGTTTCTTGTTTGATGGTTCGTATGAAGAGTTTAGAGCAAAATTATTAGAATTGGGCCAAACGCCATTGCCAAAAGCAATTGCAAGAGAAGTAGAGGCTTCAGATAAAGAAAGATATCAAACTATTTTTGCAGAGGACGAAGGAGCTGTAGCGGCCCCAAGTGCAGGTTTGCATTTTTCTAAACACTTGTTAAAACGTTTAGAAATTAAAGGAGTAGATTTTGCAAAAATGACTTTACATGTTGGTTTGGGAACTTTTAGTGCAGTTGAGGTAGAAGATCTGTCTAAGCATAAAATGGATTCTGAACAGATTGTTATTCCGGAAGCAAGTGCTACCATGATTAATAAAGCAAAGAAAGAAAAAAGAAGAATTTGTGCTGTAGGAACTACAGTAATGAGAACCGTAGAGTCTTCAGTTTCTTCGAAACAAGAATTGAAAGAATTTGAAGGTTGGACAAATAAATTTATTTTCCCTCCACACGAATTTAATATTGCAAACGCAATGATTACAAACTTTCATACACCAAAATCTACCTTGTTAATGCAAGCAGCAGCTTTTGGAGGGTATGATTTTGTAATGGATGCATATAAAGTAGCAATTAAAGAAGGCTACAGATTCTCTACATACGGAGATGCAATGCTAATTATATAAAAACAAGAATTAAGAAATTCTACTATTTAAACTGACGCTTGAATTAAGTGTCAGTTTTTTTATGCATATTTTTGCAATGCGTATTATTTTAAAACATTTAATTTTTTAATCAATCTACCTTGAATAAAAAGAAAGACATAAGAGCATTAACAAAAGAAGAATTGCGATTTTTCTTTGTTGAAAATAACGACAAAGCTTTTCGTGGAAATCAGGTTTATGAATGGCTTTGGAGCAAGTCTTTGCATACCTTTGAAGCCATGACTAATATTTCTAAGGAAACAAGAGAAATGTTAGAAGCTAACTTTGTAATTAATCATATTAAGGTAGATTCCATGCAAAAAAGTAAGGATGGAACTATTAAAAACGGAATTAAATTACACGACGGTTTAATTGTCGAATCTGTTTTAATTCCAACCGAAAAACGTACAACAGCCTGTGTTTCTAGTCAGGTAGGGTGTAGTTTAGATTGTAAGTTTTGTGCAACCTCACGTTTAAAAAGAATGCGAAACTTAAATCCTGACGAAATTTATGATCAGGTTGTAATTATAGACAAACAAAGTAGGTTGTATTTCAATCATAAATTATCGAACATTGTTTTTATGGGAATGGGAGAACCCTTAATGAACTATAAAAACATGATGAAATCGATAGAAATGATTACCTCTCCTGAGGGGCTAGGAATGTCTTCAAAAAGAATTACAGTTTCTACTTCTGGTGTGCCAAAAATGATTAAAAAGATGGCAGATGAAGAAGTGAAATTTAACCTAGCCGTTTCTTTGCATTCTGCAATAGATGAGGTTAGAACGTCTATCATGCCATTTAATGCAACGTTTCCTTTAAAAGATTTAAAAGAATCATTGGAATATTGGTATGAAAAAACAGGCAGAGCCATTACCTATGAATACATTGTTTGGGACGGAATTAATGACAAAAAAGAAGATATAAAGGCATTGGTAGCATTTTGCAAGGCAGTGCCTTGTAAGATTAATTTAATAGAATACAACCCTATTGATGATGGCGAGTTCCAACAAGCACATTCTTCGGCAATAAACAACTACATCTCTAATTTAGAAATGCATGATATTACTGTAAATGTGAGAAGAAGTAGAGGTAAAGACATTGATGCCGCTTGTGGGCAGTTGGCAAATAAAAGTTAAACTTTTTTGCTTTTTAAATGAAGAAATCCAAAGAAGAACACAGTGTTTCTTCCTTGGATTTTTTTTAGTTTTGTAAAAATGTAAAATACTTGCCAGTCGCTATTCTTTTATAATTTTAAAAGATTGAGAACCGTTTTCTACTTTTATAGACATAAAGTAAATACCACTAGATAAGTTACTTAGGTTCAAAGTATTATTTAATATTTCTTTTTCTTGAATAACTTTTACTGTTTGGCCCAGTTGATTTACAATGGTAATACTATTAATTACTTTATTTGTATTAATAGTTACTATCTCTTTTACTGAATTGGGATAGATGCTCATCTTTCCAATACTGTTATCTTCTGTAGATAATGAATTGCCATAAGATACTTCAAAATCATCAATCATGAACAGCTCTTGGTTAGTACAATCGTGGTGTCTTATTAAAAATCCAATAGTTTTCCCTGCAAATGTTACAGGCACATCTACACTAATCATTTTAGCCGTTCCATCTGAACCAGCAGTTAAGGTTTCTGAGTGAATGGGAGCACTTAAGTTTGCGCCGTCAGCGTTATCATAAACATATACCGTGAAATTTTCTGCAAAATCTGGAGTATATGAAGCTGCAACTCTCATTTTAAAAACGATTCCCGTTTCTGCTGTGGGTATGTCCATTGTAGGAGTGAACAGCAGATTGTCAGGCGTTAGTGCCCCAGCTGCTCCAAATGATGCAGAGCCGAAAAATAATCCTGTGAAACCGGTATCTACACTACCTGCACTACTGTTATAAAGGCCCCAACCGTTTCCATCTCCGTCAATATCCTGAACACCAAAAGTGCCATAAGTAGTATCATCTTCTAAATTATCTGACCAAACAACGGTTTGAGCACTGGTTAAATTCGCCATTAAAAAGGCGCAAAGAGTAAAAATAAAAGTAATTTTTTTCATGTTTTTAAATATTTTTTTAGTTAATCAATTTGTAAATTACACAAAAACAACTTTATAGCAAAATTTAATGATTATTATATGTTTTTTTGTGATTTATTATAAGCTATTGTTTTAATTAGTGGGTTCTGGTTATGACATTCTCATCTCTTTACTTTCGAAGTAAGTATGTGTTCATTTTTAATTTGGTATTTTTTTAAGTTTAAATAGACAAAAGACCTTTTTCAAATTGGAAAATACCCATATCTTTGAGGTTCTATGAAAACAGTAGAACTTATAAAACTTCCTATTAAAAACGAAATGGAGCTCTTTGAAGAGAAGTTCAAGGATTCGATGCTCTCTAAAGTCCCGCTTTTAAACAGAATTACGCATTATATTGTTCGTAGAAAAGGAAAACAAATGCGTCCAATGTTTGTTTTTTTAGTAGCAAAAATGGTTTCTAATGGAGGTTTTGATGAGAGAACTTATAGAGGTGCTGCCGTTGTAGAACTAATTCATACAGCCACTTTGGTGCATGATGATGTTGTTGATGACAGCAATATGAGAAGAGACTTTTTCTCTATAAATGCACTATGGAAAAATAAAATATCTGTTTTGGTAGGTGATTTTATGCTGTCTAAAGGGTTGTTACTTTCTATTGATAATAATGATTTTGATTTATTGAAATTAATTTCAATTGCTGTTCGTGAAATGAGCGAAGGCGAGTTACTTCAAATAGAAAAAGCAAGAAAATTAGACATTACAGAGGCTGTTTATTTTGAAATTATTAGAAAAAAAACAGCTACCTTAATTGCTGCTTGTTGTGGTATTGGTGCAGCTTCTGTGGGTGCAAATCAAGATTGTATTCGTAAAATGAGAAAATTTGGAGAGTATATTGGTATTGCTTTTCAGATAAAAGATGATTTGTTTGATTATTCAGAGGCTAAAATAGGAAAGCCAACGGGTATCGATATTAAAGAGCAAAAAATGACATTGCCTTTAATTCACACCTTAAATACCTGTTCTAAGAAAGATAAAGCTTGGCTAATTAATTCTATAAAGAAACATAATAAAGATAAAAAAAGAGTAAAAGAAGTAATTGCTTTTGTAAAAGAAAATGGTGGCATAGAATATGCAACCATAAAAATGAATGATTATAAAAACAAAGCACTTGCAATACTAAAAGATTACCCAGAATCTAAGTATAAAAAATCTCTAGAAACAATGATAGATTATGTTGTTGAACGCAAGATTTAATTTGTTACTACCCATAGGTATTGCTAAAAAACAAGTAGCGTAAAGAGATGAGTTTTGCAAGCCGTTTAAAATAGTAATGCAGATTTTAGTATGCTATAAGTCTAAGAGCTCTTCTAAAAATTCTCTAGAATTAGACAATCTTGGTACTTTATGTTGTCCACCTAATTTATTCTTTTTCTTTAACCAGTTATAAAACAATCCCTTTTCTGCTTGGTGCACTTTTGGTGCCATTAGTGTAATATTTAAATACCGTTTTGCTTCATAATCTGAATTGATAGATTTTAAGGCATTGTCTAGAACTTCAGAAAAATAGCTTAGAGAAGCTGGTTTTTCAATAAATTCTATAATCCATTCATGGCCGCCTTTTTCTTTACCTTCCATGAAAATTGGTCCAACAGTATAGTCAGAAATGGTAGCTGCCGTTTTCTCACAAGCTAACTTTAGAGCATCTTCAACATTTTCTATATTCAGTTCTTCACCAAAAACATTTATATAATGCTTTGTGCGTCCCGTGATTTTAATTCGATACGGCTCTAAACATGTAAAACGAATGGTGTCTCCAATTAAGTAACGCCATAAACCTGCATTTGTCGTAATAATTAAAGCATAATCTGTATCTTTTTTAACATCAGCAAGCGTTATCGTTTTTGAGCTTTCTCCATTGTATTCATTCATTGGAATAAACTCATAAAAAATACCGTAATCTAACATTAAGAGCAATTCTTTTGACTTGTCTTTGTCTTGAATGGCAAAAAAACCTTCAGAGGCATTGTAAATTTCGTAGTATTTGAACGTTGCTTTTGGAATGATTTTTTTGTACTGCTCACGGTAAGGATTAAAGTTTACGCCACCGTGAAAGTAGACTTCTAAATTAGGCCAAACCTCTAAAATATTTTTTTTTCCACTGCGTTCTAGAACTCTGTTTAGTAAGACTAGCATCCAACTTGGTACGCCTGCTAAACTTGTAATATTTTCATCAATGGTTTCATCAATAATGGCATCCATTTTTGTTTCCCAATCGCTCATTAAAGCAACTTCCTGACTAGGAGCAGAGCTAAAATCTGCCCAAAAAGGCATATTTTCGATAATAATAGCAGACAAATCTCCAAAATGAGACCCGTTATCTTGGTAGACTTCAGAGCTACCGCCTAAACGCAGTCCTTTACCTGCAAATAATTGAGTATTAGGGTTGTTTTCTATGTAGTTACATAACATGTCTTTACCGGCCTTCATGTGACAATATTTTAAAGCATCGTCAGAAACGGGAATAAATTTACTTTTTGCATTTGTTGTCCCGCTAGATTTTGCAAACCACTCAATGTCTGAAGGCCAAAATAAATTTTGTTCTCCTTTTCGACAACGCTCCATTAAAGGTTCAAAAGTTTCATATTTTTGAATGGGAACATTTGCTACAAAATCTGAGTGATTTTTTATGCTACTAAATTTGTTTACTTTTCCTAACTCGGTATTTCTTGCAGTATGAATTAGTTTTAATAACAACTCATTCTGCACATCAATTGGGTATTTTAAAAACAACTCAATCTGGTGTTTTCGTTTCTTTAGAAACCAAGAAATTATAGAATTGATAATCTGAAAAGCCATAGAAATTCGTAAGTTTGTTTTGGTTGGTTGTAAATCGATTATCGTTTTAAAAGCCAAGTTAAAAATACTAAAAATTTGTGAGATGATTTACCAAGGAGTTCTAAAAAAAATGATGACGGAGAATGCAGACGAAATTCAGTATTATTTAGATATGAAAACTGATTTTCTGAATATGAATCAGCTAATAAATAAAGAAATTTCTTTAAACTTTATTACATATGAATGTTTAAACTGTCATTTAGAAAAAGAAATATATAGGCAAGGGTATTGTAAATCTTGTTTTTTTGACGCTCCGAATGCGGGTGATTGGATTATGAGACCAGAATTAAGTAAAGCGCATTTAAACGAGGAAGATAGAGATTTAACCTATGAAAAATCAGTGCAATTACAACCGCATATTGTGTATTTAGCAAATTCTGGCAATGTAAAAGTTGGAGTTACAAGAAAGACACAGGTGCCAACACGATGGATAGATCAAGGAGCGCACGAAGCTATTGAAATTGTAGAAGTACCAAATAGATATTTAGCAGGAATTACAGAAGTTGCTTTAAAAGAGTACGTTGGCGATAAAACTAATTGGCGTAAAATGTTAAAGAATGATATTGAAGATGCAAATTTAGTAGCGTGGAGAGAAAAATTAAAAGAATTTATACCAGAAGAAGCAAAGCAGTATTTTATTGAAAACAATGCAGAAACGCATTTGAAGTTTCCTGTTTTAAAATATCCTGAGAAGCCAAAAAGTTTAAATTTAATAAAAACACCAAATTATAAAGGAAAGTTAGTAGGTGTAAAAGGACAGTATTTAATTTTTGAAGATCAAACTGTTTTTAATGTTAGGAGCAATGAAGGTTTGGTAGTATCAATAGAAATATAAAAAATGCAAAAAAATTTATTAAAAGTAGCATTAGCACAAATTTCACCAGTTTGGTTAAACAAAGAAAAAACCATAGAAAAGATTCAGAAATCTATTTTAGAGGCTGCAAAGGAAAATTGTGAACTGATTGTTTTCGGTGAAGCATTATTGCCTGGTTATCCATTTTGGACTTCCTTAACAAATGCTTCAGAATGGAATTCTAAAAAGCAAAAAGAAATTCATGCACATTATATTCGCAATTCTGTAACCATAGAAAAAGGAGAGTTAGATTCCATTTGTTCTTTGGCTAAAGAACACAATATTGCTATTTATTTAGGAATTATGGAGCGTGCACAAAATAGAGGAGGACATAGTCTTTACGCGTCTTTGGTGTATGTAAATGAAGAAGGAATTATAAAGTCTGTGCATAGAAAACTACAACCAACGTATGATGAACGTTTAACTTGGGCTCCGGGAGATGGAAATGGTTTGCAGGTGCATCCTTTAAAAGAATTTACCCTTGGTGGATTGAATTGTTGGGAAAACTGGATGCCATTGCCAAGAACTGCATTATACGGTTTAGGAGAAAATTTACACATTGCCGTTTGGCCAGGTAGCGACCATAACACCAAAGATATTACTAGATTTATTGCAAGAGAATCTCGATCTTTTGTTATTTCTGTATCTAGCTTAATGGCAAAATCAGATTTTCCTGAAGAAGTTCCTCATTATACTACAATAGTAAAAGATGCACCAGAGGTATTAGCAAATGGTGGTTCTTGTATTGCTTCTCCAGACGGAGAATGGCTGGTAGCTCCTGTTATTAATAAAGAAGGTTTAATTATAGAAACTTTAGATTTTAATCGTGTTTTAGAAGAAAGACAGAACTTTGATGTTGTCGGGCATTACTCAAGACCAGATGTTACTAAATTAAATGTAAATAGAGAAAGACAAAGTACGGTATCTTATGATGATTAGGAATGAACTTGCACTAACTTCTCTAAAACGCGCTCAACTCCAAAGTTATTATTACTTTCTGTGGTGTAATTTGCAATTGCTGTAATGTCTCTATGCGCATTTTTCATGGCAAAACTGTAGGTGGCTTCTTGTAGCATTTCAATATCGTTATGATAATCTCCAAAAACCATCGTTTCTTCTTTAGAAATATTCAATATCTTTTGAACCTCCTTCAAAGCATCTCCCTTATTTGCTTTATCATCAGAAAGATCTAACCAATTTTGTCCAGAAATCTTTATTAAGTAATCTTCTGTTAAGTGTTTTATTACTGGGTAAATAAATTCTTCTGAAGATGAAAAATGATATACAGCAATTTTAAGAATTGAAGTAGTTTTAGCAATTTCAATTAAATTATCAACTATTTTAAAATTGTTATAATATTCTTGAAATAAGTTGACAAAAGTCTTGTCTTTACTTTCGATATATGCAGTATCTTGAGAACACAAAACAATATGTGTGTCTTTAATATTTCTTAAAACAGGAATAATATTTGTTACCTTTTTAGTGTTTAAAGATTTTAAAAGTAAGACTTCATCTCCTTTTTTTGCAATTGCTCCGTTTTCTGCTATGACATATATTTCGTCTTTAATGGTGGCTAATTTATTTATAATACTGTGGTATTGCCGTCCACTAGCAGCACAAAAAAGTATGTTCTGTTTTTGTAATTTTTTGAAAAGGTCAAAGAAAAGAGTACTTACTTCGCCTTTAGAATTTAGTAAGGTTCCGTCCATATCAGAAACTACTAATTTCACTTTACTTAAATCCATGAATTAAGATTTTTTAGTAGAGTTACGTTCTACTAAATCTGTTTTTATAATCACAGTTTTCATTTCTTCTTTTTCGTCAGATTTATTTTCTAAACGGTCAATTAATAGTTTAGCAGCAGTAGCTCCCATTTTTTCTCCATGTTGACTAACAGTAGTCATTTTTGGTTGAGAATGTCTTGCTAAAATTCCGTTAGAAAAACAAACCACAGAAAAGTTTTCAGGTACTTTTAGACCCATTTTTTGAGCCGTTTTCATGGCTGCAATAGCAGAGGATTCGTCCGTTGCTATAACTGCATCAATATCATTTGAATTAAAAATTGGAGCTAAAATACTTTCGTATTTCTTATAATCTTCATCTACTATATTTACAATAAGATTGTTATTTACAGGTAAACCTGCTTTTTCTAATCCTTTTAAATATCCTTGATGCCTTTTTTTACCAATCTCTAAATTACTAATAGTAGAAATAAATGCAATATTTTTACTTCCAGATTTGGCTAAATATTTTACAGTTTTTGAAGCCCCTTTAAAGTCGTCTGTAATTACTTTATCACAGTGTATTGTTTCTGCAACTCTATCGAACATTACGATAGGTGTACCGTTTTCTAATATTTCATCACAATGTTTAAAATCGTTTTTTAAAACTGTTTCTTCGGCTAAAGAAAGTATAAAACCGTCGATACTTCCGTTAGAAAGCATTTCCATTGTTTCTACTTCTTTTGTATAAGATTCATTTGAAATACAAGAAATTATTTTATATCCTTTTTCATTTGCTACTTTTTCAATACCATTAAAGACTTGAGCAAAGAAATAATTTAACATGTTCGGAATAATAATTCCAATGGTTTTTGTCTGCCTATTTTTTAAACTAAGCGCGTTAAAATTTGGCTTGTAGTTATTCTCTTTAGCATACTTCTGTATCTTTTCTTTTGTACTTACACTAATTTCATAGCTATCATTCAGGGCCTTAGATACTGTTGAAATAGAAACACTAAATTCTTTAGCTATGTCTTTTATAGTAAGTCTTTTCATATGAATTATGATATAAGCATGCAAAATACGAAAAACTCATCAGATATGAAGAAGAACCTTGTTATTTTACAATTTCTTCATCTTTAACTGATATAAAATCTCATAAATAAAGTATGAAAATACAATTAGATATTCCATAAATACAAACCATAAATTTTCTTGCCATGGATGGTTTGTATATGCTTGATAGGTTAAGATTATTACTGAAGACCAAATTACCGGGAATTTGTATTTTGTAAAAACACATAAAATTAAAGGAGTTGCCAAGTACCAAGGATGTACAGTTGTCGCCGTAAAATAGTAAAAACACAAACCAAATAACATAGCTGTGATTAATTGAACAAATGTTTTGTTTCTTCTAAAAAAAGTGAGGTACAATAAAAATATAACTGTTAATACTACTGTTGTTTTTCCAATAAAAGCAATTTCATTATACCCATTAAATAGATATCCTATTTCTCTAAATATATAATAAAAGCTTGCATTAAATTCAAAATCTTTAAACCATAAACTAACAGAGCTAGCATAATTTCCGATGAGTTCTGGAGTATAGAAAGGAAGGAATAATAGGATTGTTATAGTCAGAATAAGGATATAAAAAAGGGATAGTTTTGCAATCTTAAATAGTGAAAATTTTGATAAAATAAATTCTGTCTGGCTTTCGGAGTTCTTTATTTCTGTTCCATTATTGTCATGATTTATAAACCATTGGAAAAATAAGGGTAAAAATAATAACGGAATTAATTTTACAGAAACCGAGCAAGCTAATAAGATAGCTGCTATAATCCATTGCTGTTGGTGTAATTTATAAAGCGCCCAAACTAAGAAAAATAACATAACAGGTTCGAAATGCAGATTGCCAGTCATTTCTATAATTACAAACGGATTTAAAAGATACCAAAAAATATTTTTGACAGGTAAATTTAAGCGTTCTAATAACTTTTTCCCAAAATATAGAATTCCTATATCTGCTAGAATAATTAGGACTCTAAGTACAATTACAGATCCAAAAACACTCTTACTAGCAAACAATGCAGCAATAAAAAAGCAAAATTGATTTAATGGCGGATAATTGGTATAATGGCTGCCATTCAATTCTCCCATACCATCATATAAAGTAGAAGCTTCTGCAATAGGTTGTAAGTTCAGTTGAATGAAGGTTTCTGGCAAGGATAGATAAGGGTTAAACCCATTTAAAAGCATTCGTCCGTCCCAGATAAATCGATAAAAATCTTGTGACAGGTTGGGTATTGCAAATAAAAAAATGCAACGAAATAGTATGGCAACTATTATTAAATTTTTAAAGGAGCTGTTTTTGTTTTGTAGTAATAGATAAAAACCACTAAATAGTGCAATCCATAAAAAAGAAACAATATAGAATTGAGTTCTTTCTAAAAAATAAGCAAAGAAAAAATAACAAATTACACTTAAAATAATTACTAAAAGAGTGCTATATTTTTTAAAGAAAGACATTATGCTTTTGAAAACACAGACTTAAAAAACACATAGCTAAAGCCTATAAAAAGCATAAAATGGAAAGGGAAAAGCCCGAAATCTCCACCTTGATCACCAACGATAAAAGCGCTGTACATGCCAAAAATAAAATAAATTGCTAAAAGTCCTTCTAGAATAACATGTACAGAAGGTTTTGTTTTTATGTATTTATTTTTTTTCCAACCGTCTTTTAATGTTTGTATATTAAATTTGGGTGTTCTTACAAATTCACTTTTTTTACCAAAATGACCTTCTAATACTGCAACTGTATTGTGTAAAGAAAATCCCATTGCAATTGAGAAAAAAGTAAAAAAGGCACCGATGTAAATAATAAAATTTTTAAAACCAGCACCGTAGGTGTTTTTATACATATGCCAATAACAGATAAAGAAAATAAGTGAGCTTATTACAAAGAAACTCATCACGTAGAAGTATACTTTTAAGTGCTCATATTCATTCTTAATATACAACATAGGTATACTTAAAACGGCAACTAAAAAGATACACGTAAACATAGAACTGTTTAAAAGGTGCAGTAAACTATGTATTTTAGTTTTAAAAGAAACGTTTTTACTGGTAATAACACGTTTCATCATTTTTTGAAAATTCTCTGCACCACCTTTATTCCATCTAAATTGTTGTGATCTAGCGGCACTAATAATAATAGGTAATTCTGCTGGCGTTTCTACATGTTCTAGATATTTGAACTTCCAATTTTTTAGTTGTGCTCTATAACTTAAGTCTAAGTCTTCTGTTAGCGTATCTCCCTCCCAGTTACCAGCGTCATAAATACATTCTTTACGCCAAAGGCCAGCTGTTCCGTTAAAGTTAATAAAGTGTCCTTTACTATTTCTACCAACTTGTTCTAATGTGAAATGTGCATCTAAAGCGAAAGCTTGTATTTTTGTAAGGGTAGAATAATCTCTATTAATGTGGCCCCAACGCGTTTGAACAACTCCAATTTCATTATCTTTAAAATACGGTACTGTTTGGAGTAACCAATCTTTTTTTGGTAAAAAATCTGCATCAAAAATAGCAATAATGTTACCTTTTGCAGTTTTTAATCCTTCTTTTAAAGCACCTGCTTTAAAACCCTGTCTATTATCTCTTCTAATGTGCTGTATATCAATCCCTTTTTCTTGGATTATTTTGATATGTTTTGCTGTTGTTTCTATAGATTCATCTGTAGAATCGTCCAAAACTTGAATTTCTAATTTATCTATTGGGTACTCAAGTTTTGCAATGTTTATGAGTAAGCGCTCCATTACATAAAGCTCGTTGTAAACAGGTAATTGTATTGTTACAAATGGGATTTCTTCGGGATTTGAAAAATCAAATTTTTCTGAAGTATCTATTATTTTTTTCGCTTTTAAATAATTAAAAAGTAAGTTTAGCTGGGCTAATGCGTACATGAAAATAAGCAAAAGAGCCATAGAATAAACTACGATGATGATGTATTCTAAAACCATTATTTAAAACTGTATTTAAAGATCCAACCTAAAATTTTCACGCCCGCTAATATACTACCTTTTATGGTTCCTGAAACTTTAGAGACACCTATTCTGTTTCTATATTTCATTGGTACTTCTTTATACGTTAATTGTTGTTTTAATGCTTTTAATTGCATTTCAACAGTCCATCCGTAAGTTGTATCTTCCATTTTAAGTGCTAACAATTTATTATATTTTATGGCTCTAAATGGGCCTAAATCTGTGAATTTAGCATTAAACAAAAGCTTCATTAAAAAAGTGGCTAACCAATTACCAAAAACCTGCTGCGGAGTCATAGAACCAGATTCTCTAAGTTCTTTTATACGTGCGCCAACAACAAAATCCAAATTATCAATTAGTATTGGGTGTACTAACGTTGTTAACTGTTCTGGATAATCAGAATAATCACCGTCTAAAAAAACAACAATTTCTGGTGTTTTTTCTTTTTGTGCAATATAATCCATTCCTTTTAAACAAGCGTAACCATAACCTTTTCTATTTTCAAAAAGTACAGTTGCACCAGCTTTTTTTGCATTTTCTGCTGTATTATCAGTAGAATTATTGCTAATAACAATAATTTCGTCAACTATTTTAGGAATATCTACAATAACTTTCCCTATTGAATCTTGTTCGTTATAGGCAGGAATAATAACTTTTATTATTGGAGTCATTTTGTTAAATCATTTAGATTTTTTTATATCAAGAGATCTTATCAACTATTTCTTTTTTTTAATTAAAAAACAATAGCAAAAGTACCAATATTTATTTTCTAAATGGTGTTAGAAATTGTCTTCTTTTGATGATTTTAGATGGGTAATATTATTGTTTTTGATTCACGAAATTCATTAAATCTACATCATTTCCTAGTAAAATTTCTGTAGGATTTATTCTGCCATCTTCTGGACCGTTTTCTAGCTTTAAAACACCTCTTGGGCAAACTGCAGAACAAACGCCACAACCAACACAACTAGAACGCACAATGTTTTCACCTTTTTGTGCATAGGCTCTTACATCAATTCCTTGTTCACAATAGGTAGAGCAATTTCCGCAAGAAATGCATTGTCCGCCATTGGTAGTGATTCTAAATTTGGATTTAAACCGTTGAATAAAACCTAAATATGCGGCTAAAGGACAACCAAATCTACACCAAACTCTATTCCCAAAGATTGGATAAAAACCAGTACCAATAACACCTGCAAAAATAGACCCTATTAGAAAGCCGTAAATATCTTGAATTGTTTGAGTCTTAATGCCAATTACTTGATTTGCACCTGAGAAGAAAGTATACAAAGCAAAGCCAGTCATTACTAACACAAAAATCAATACACTGTGAATTATAATACGTTCGAATTTCCAAGAAAGTAAGGTTTTACTTGAGAGTTGTCTATAAGGGTCTCCTAAGGTTTCTGCTAAACCACCGCAACCGCATACCCAAGAACAGTACCATCTTTTTCCAAAGAAGTATACCATTACTGGAACTACTACAACCGTTAATACTACACCCCAAACTAAAATAAATAAACCAAAACCACCACTAGATAGTAATTCATCTAAATTCCATCTGAAGAAAAAATCATAATCTAAAGGAAACGCATTTTTAAAATCATACCAAGGCTTTTCGAAACGCACTAAGATTTCTGGAATTAGGAATGCAAAGACAATTTGAAAAAATAATACAGAGGTAGTTCTTAAAATTTGGTATTTATTATTACGATATTTAACATACATTCTAACTGCCATAACTGTCATAACAGTGCAGTATAAAAAACCATATAAGAACCACTGGCTTGCCGGATTACCACTTATAGATGCACTAATTGGGTCTACTAAAAACACCCAGTTTACAATGAGGTCTGGATAAAAATAAAGTAGGATATAAAAAGTAACTAAAAAGACAAATGCAAACCAACCAATCCAACCTCGATTAGTGGCTGCATCTAAAAAGATTCCATCATTTTTTATTCCCGGTTTCCCTAAAAGCACAACATCAGGTACAATAAATAATAAGGCTCCAATAATGCCAAGACCAAATGTTAAAAACCACATAAGGGTTGTGTTTTCAGATGCCCAGCCTTTTCCTGCTTTTTTAGCAAGTATAAAACTTAAACTATGTGGTTTGCCACCTATTTTATATTGGTATTGTTTACCTTTCTCTTTCCAGTTTTTTTCTTTATTATATTTTTGGATAAGATTGTCATAATAAAGGTTCGAAGATTCGTATGCTTTTATAACACGTTTTGAGAATTGAAAAATATTTAAATCTTCTGACGTTACAACGGCTTCCTCTAAACTACTTTTTATAACCGTACTCTTATAATTCTTTTCTTTTATGAAAGCATCTAAATCTGACTGATTTAAACTGAAAGAACCTGTAAAAATTGTACTCACAAAAATAGTTAACCCTAATAGAAAAATTATTAAACCTGATTGTTTTATTACTTTCATACTCTATGCTTTGCTAAAAATGCGTTTCCAGCTTTTCTTTTTTGTTTGAATGCTAGTATTATTTTCTTTATTAAATTTTTCGACAATTTCAGATTCATATAATTTATAAAACTCAGGGTCAAAATTAGCATCTGCTAAATGTTCTAACACGTGATCTATTGTTTGATTTTCTGTTAGCCACTTGTTGAAAATATCGTGGCGCATTCTTATTCCAAATGTATTTATTCCTAAAAACTGGTTTGTATTTTTATCAAAGGAAATGGTAATGCATTTTTGTTCTTTTGGATGTTGCCACTGAAAATAAGTTTCGTTTTCTTTTTTACCTATTTCACTAAAAACCCAACCATATGTTTGGTATTCAATATCTAGAAATTTCGCAGAATTAAACCAATGTCCTGGTTTGTATTCGGTTTTATTGCCGCAAATAGTTTGTGCTAAGGTTTCTCCCATCATCCGTCCAGTATACCAAACAGCTTCTATGTTTCTTCGCTGTCCAATTGCCTTATGTTGTTCTGCACAATCCCCAATAGCATAAATATCTTTAATGTTTGTTTCTAAAAATCGGTTCACTTTTACGCCTCTTCCTAGTTCTATTTCAGACTCTTTCAGGAAATCAATATTTGGCGTAACTCCTGCTGTCAACCCAACTACATTGCAGAAAATTTCTTCACCTGTTTCTGCAATAATAACAGATTTTACACGTCCGTTTTCATCAGATTTAATCTCTTTTAAATTTGTGTTTAGACGCAAATCTATATGGTGCTCTTTAATGTGGTTATTTATCATTTCAGATTCTTGTGCCGGTAAAACTCCATTCCAAAAGCTGTCTTCCCGTACTAAAAAAGTAACAGGAATTTTTCTACTTCTTAACATTTCTGCCAACTCGATCCCTATCAAACCACCACCGACAATTACAGCGCTATTGCACGCTTTATTATCTGGCGCATACTTTTCTAATTTTTCTAAATCTTGTTTATGATACATGCCCATAACTCCATCTAAATCTTGTCCAGGCCAGCCAAATTTATTAGGTTTAGAACCTGTTGCAATAATTAGTTTATCAAAAGAAAGTATTTCTCCATTTCTAAATTCTAGCTTTTTTTTATGAGGATGTATATTACTAACAAAACCCTGTTTTAATAGGATGTTGTTCTTCTCCCAAAACCAGTTTTCATAAGGTTGGGTATGCTCAAATTTCATGTGTCCCATGTAAACATACATAAGTGCGGTTCTAGAGAAAAAATATTTTGATTCCGCAGAGACGATAGTTATTTTTTTATTGGAATTCTTTCTAATATGCCTTGCAGCAGTTACTCCTGAGATTCCGTTACCAATAATTACAATATGTTCCATGGTCTAACTTGTTCCTATTATGTCGTTGGTCAAGTTAAGAACTTAATTGGGAATCTCTAATTTATTTAAATTTAGAATCATTATAAATAATTCTTAAATGGCTCTCTTCTGAATATATCATAAAAAGGAGAAAATAGCTTTCTTATATTTTGAAGTCTAACGCGGTATATTTTAACAAAAAGAACTATTTTTATACACATTTATGAAGATAATTAAATTCTTTTTTTTAATAATAACTGCGCTAACTTTTTCATGTAAAAGTCAGACAAAAAAAGTCAATGGAGTTAGTTTTGTAGCCTCTAGAGATTCTATTAGTAAACGACATATAAATCCAGTATTAAAGTCTCAAAGTAATTTTGTAGCGCTAATGCCTTACGGTTTTATAAAAGAATTAGCAACACCTGAAATAAAATACAATACAGACAGACAGTGGTTTGGAGAAACTAAAAATGGTTTGTTGCAATACGCAAAAATTTTTCAGAAAGAGAAAATAGGTATTATGGTGAAACCACATATCTGGGTTTGGAAAGGTGAGTTTACAGGAAATATAAAAATGAGTTCTGAAGAAAAATGGAAAATTCTAGAAACATCATACAGTCAATATATCTTAGCCTATGCAAAAGCTGCAGAAGAACTAAATGCAGCTCTATTTTGTATTGGTACAGAATTAGAACAATTTGTTACAAATAGGCCTAAATATTGGCGAAAATTAATTTCAGAAATTAGAAAAGTATATAAAGGAAAGCTAACCTACGCCGCAAATTGGGATGAGTATCATCTGCATGAATTCTGGAATGATTTAGATTTTATAGGTATCGATGCTTATTTTCCTTTAAGTGAAAAAAAGTCACCTACAGTGGCAGATTATGAGCTAGGTTGGAAATCTCACAAAGCCGCAATTTTAAAAGTTCAACAACAGTTTAATAAACCTGTTTTATTTACAGAATTTGGTTACAGAAGTGTGGATTTTAATGGCAAAAAACCATGGGATTCTAAACGCTTAAAAGGTGCTGTAAATTTAGAAGCTCAAGCAAACGCCTTGCAAGCAATACATAATCAATTTTGGAAAGAAGAATGGTTTGCTGGTGGTTTTATTTGGAAATGGTTTCATAGCCATGACGAGGTTGGTGGAAAAAAAAACAATAGATTTACACCTCAAAATAAACCGGCAGAAGAATTAATTAGAAAATTATATGGACTTTAAAAAAATAGTATTCTTTCTTACTTGTATTTCAATTTTCTCTTGTTCACGAGATACAGATATATCTGTAGCTAGAAATTTACAAGAATATATGAATGAAAATTTAAACGTTGAAGAAAATGCAGTTTTTGCCTGTGCAGCAAATGCAGCGTCCAATACTAGTTTAACATACGTTTTCTATTATCCTGAAGTAGGTGCTTCAGATATAAGATATTATGAACTTACAGACGCTTCTTTAGATAAAGATAATTTTATAAATTATAGAAGAGAAAGTCTAGAAAGTGAAACAACTTTTGGTAATAAATTAGGTCGTTTCTCTAGATCTGGGGGCTCAGAGAACTGGTGTTTAGTAACCTATAAGATTAATGGAATATTACGAATTTCTGATCCTATTAAATTAAATAACACTACCAAATCCACTGTATACTCTAATGATGTTCTTATAAACTATAAAACAACTCTAGAACCTAATTTTACTTGGGAAGACGCTTTAACAAATGAAAGTGTTAATTATTTTCAAATACTTACAGACGAAGCAAAAGATTTTATTTCAGGTACATATACAGAGGATACATTCTTTCAATATTATGACGAAACAAACGTTACTTTAAATATAAACGATACAACTCCGTCAGAATTGGTAGCAGACGAAATCTATAATTTTACAACTTTCGGTATTGGTGCAGATAATTGGGTAAATATTATAATAGAAGAGCAGTTTATTCCTTTAAATTTAGAGGAATATATAGCTTTAAATCCTGAAAAGGAAATAGACACTTTATTAGCTTTTGCAGGAAATGCAAATGGTAATAAACAAGAAACATACATCTACTTTTATCCTATTGAGGGTGCATATGATTACCGATATTATGAAACTGAAAACGCTATGGCAGATCCCACAATATTAGCAAATTACAAAAGAAGAGATCTTGCGCACATAGCACAGTTTGGGGGTAAATTAAGACGTTTTTCAAATACTTCTTCAGATGAGTTGTGGTGCCTGGTAACCTACCTTGCCGAGGGTAAATTACATATATCACCGGCAATAAAAACAAAAAATCTAATAAGAACTACAGTTTGGTCGGCGGATATTGATCCTACATATCCAGAAGTTTTAAAACCAGTTTTTACTTGGTCAGATACTAGTTTTGCTGAAAGTGAACAATATTTTCAAGTTTTTACACAAAATGATGATGTTTTTCTTTCGGGAACTTTTACTACTGAAACTACATTTCAATATTATAATGAAACTAATGTAGTTCGGAAAATTCATACAGATACACCACCTAGTTTAGTTATAGATGATACGTATAAATTTTATTTATACGGTTTAAGTGAAGATAATTGGGTTAATTTAGTAATTCAGAAATCATTTATAGCAGAGTAAATATGAAAGTATTTGTAGCAAAATCAGCTTCTTAATATTTGAGAAAAATTATGACGAAAAGAACATTTGTAATTGGGGACATTCACGGAGGTTTAAAAGCATTACTTCAAGTTTTAAATAAGTTAGAAGTAAAAGAAGAAGATACGCTAATTTTTGTGGGAGATTATGTGGACGGTTGGAGTGAAGCTGCACAAGTAATTCAGTTTTTAATTGAGTTGGCAGAGAAAGTAAATTGTATTTTTATCAAAGGGAATCATGATGTTTGGTGCGAGAATTGGTTAAAAACAACTATTGTAAAGCCTTTGTGGTATATGCATGGGGGAAAGGAAACCATGGATAGTTATGATGCTTTTTCAGAGGAAGATAAAAAGGAGCATTTAAGTTTTTTTGAAAATATGCCATTGTACCATTTAGATGAGGAGAATAGATTGTTTTTACATGCTGGTTTTACTTCGGTTCATGGAGTGGAAAAAGAAATTTTTACAGAAAACTTTTACCTCGACAGAACTTTGTGGGAATTGGCATTGGCAATGAATAAAAATATGGATAAAGATGCTATTCATTTTCCAAAAAGATTACAACATTATAGTGAAATTTATATTGGGCATACACCAACAACTAATTTTGGAGAAACCAAGCCTATGAATGCATTTAATGTTTGGAATATAGACACAGGTGCCGCATTCAAGGGTAAAGTTACAGGTATTAATATTGATACAAAAAGATATTTTCAAAGTGATAATTTACCAGATTTATACCCAAATGAGAAGGGTAGAAATAAGTAATTTGTTTTTCTTGCAGTAGAAATTGGTATTTAAATTACCTTAATAACTCCTTTAAACAAGGCAATCATCTTAGGTTCTGCTTTCCCAGCAATGGCAATAATTTCTGATATATTTACAGGTTGCAAGTTTTTAGGGTCGCATTCATCCGTTAAAACAGAAATAGCGGCACATGGCAGATTAAGTTGTTTTGCAACAATTACTTCTGGCACAGTACTCATGCCAACAGCATCTGTTTCTAAAATTTGTAACATTCTGTACTCTGCTCTTGTCTCTAATTGTGGACCTAAAACACTTGTATACGTTCCTTGATGCAATAAAATATTCTGAGCTTTCGCAATAGCAATAATCTTTGTATTTAATGCTGCTGAATAGGGTGCTAGCATATCTGCAAAAATATTCCCAAAATTATTTGCTCCTTGAAACGCTAAAGGAGAACTTCCTTGTAAATTAATATGATCTTCAATTAGCATTAAATCTCCTTTTTTATAATTTAGGTTTATGGCGCCTGCAGCATTCGAAATTAGTAAGTTTTTAATACCTAAACCTTGCATTGCTCTAATCCCATAGGTAACTTCCCAAGGATTGTAGCCTTCATATAAGTGAAAACGACCTGCCATTACGATTACCTTTTTGCCTGATAAAGAACCATAAATTAATTTTCCAGAATGAAACTCTACAGTTGCTAATGGAAAATTTGGAATGTCTGAATATGCAATTTCTTTTTCTATTGAAATTTCAGCAATCAGTTTTCCCAATCCAGTTCCTAAAACAATACCTATCTCAGGACTTGCAATTCCGTTTAACTTTAAAAAATCAATGGTTTCTTTTAATTGTTGTTTTTTCATTACTACTAAATTTATCTACCTGGATTAAAAGGAATATCCATTATTTTAAAAATGTTTGAAAAGCTGGATGGTGTTCAATATCTTCAAAAACGTCTACGTCATTCAATTCCCCCAACAAAAATACCTTTTTATCTTTTAATTCTTCTAAAGTATTCTTTCTAACCGTTTCTGTACCCCAATTTTTATTTTTAAATACCTTTTCTTCAAGTGAATTCATTCCCAATAAGTAATAGCCACCATCTTCTGCTGGCCCAATTACAACTTCATTATCCTTTAATGCTATAAAAGCATTTTCGATAGTTTCGGCGGTTAAGTCATAAAGGTCACTTCCTATGATCATTACTTTTTCATAACCCGCTTTAAATCCGTTTTTAAAGGCATGTAACATTCGAATGCCTAAATCTTCTCCAATTTGTTGGTGTTTTTGAAAGTTATTTGCATCCCAAATGTCATTTTCTCTAACTTTAACCGAATAGTAAACGGCTTTATCGGCAGATACCTGAACAGCAATATCTCGCGTTCTTTCTAATAAAAAAGTATAAATTTTCAATGCAATTGCATTGCCAACAGTTTTTGCCAAACGTGTTTTTACTTTTCCTAATTCCGGATTTCGAGTAAATACTATTAATAGATTTTTAGACATATACTTTCTCTATTTTTGTTAACAGCACCCACCACCATCATAATGAAAAGTAGACTCAGAAAAGAAGATATCGTCTCTTTCTAAAGCTTGCAAAGCAGCTGTTGTTTTGTCACAAATAGCTAAAGGCTGGTTTTTTAATAAAATATGTCCTAGTCCATCATCAAAATAATCTTCCTCTCCGAAATAAATAGCAGCTCTTCCTGTAAAAATGCAAGGGCCATCTGCAGGCATTGGATCTTTAATTGCAGCAACTTCTATAGATTCTATATAAATTAGTGTATCTGTTGGGTAATTCTTAGGATCTAAAATTCTGTAGGGTTTTCTCGCTCTTATTTCAATGGTTCCAAAGCCGGCATCAGTGAGTGCTTTTACATAATCGGCAATAGATAGACTTCCACTTAAACACAAGGCACGCAGACGTTCGTCATTTCTTAACTCATCGTTCATTGGTTGTTCACAAGTAGGATCACTCATTACTAATTTGCCATGAGGTTTTAATACTCGGTACATTTCTTCAATAGCCTTTTTTAAATCGTCAGACTTAAAGATATTGAATAAGCAATTCTGTGCGGCAACATCGATAGAGTTGTCTTCTACAGGTAAATTCATAGCGTCTCCTTTGCGTAAATCAACAAAGTTGCTTTGAAACCAATCGTTCTGTTCTTCGGCAATTTTAAAGTTTTTACGAGAAGCTTCTAACATTTCGTCTACAACATCTAAACCAATGACACCTCCTTTGCTTCTGTTGAAATAGGCAAATTGTAATAATTCCATACCACCTCCAACACCAACATATAGCATTTTAGGATTATTGGTTAAATCTCTTGCATGCACGGTAGAACCACAACCATAATTCATTTCTTGCATGATTCTTGGAATTTTTAATCCTGGCAATTCCCAAATAGGATTGGTAGTGCAGCACAAACCAACATCCGGAGTTAAAGCTGCTTCTTTGTATACGTTATGTGTAGTTTCTAAATAACTCATATTTTTGTTTTTATTTTTTGACAATGGGATTAAAACCCTTGTTTATTAGGCTACAACTCCTTGGCAACTACTTCCAGCGCCAGCGGTGCAACCATAACAATGTTGATTGATGATAATATTTCTATCCTGCAATAACGTTTCATTATAGTCAGAGATATGTTTTACTTTACTAGCTACTTTTAGATTTAACATTTGATTAAAATCACAATCATACAACCAACCTTCCCAACTTATAGAAATGGTATTTGTACACATTACGTTTTCTACAGCCGCTGGATTGTAGGCGTCTAACAGCGAATGCATGTAGTCTTCATAATTATCTGATGCAATTAAAAAGTCTAAAAAACGACTAATTGGTAAATTTGTAATTGCAAAAAGACTATGAAAATTAATATCAAAGTCATTTTTTAATGCTTTTTTGAAATCATTTTCTAGAGCTTGCTGATCTCCAGGTAAAAAGGCACCAGAAGGATTATAGACTAAATCTAATTTTAAATTTGAGCCTTCTAAACCATAACCAACAGTGTTTAATTCTTGTAAAGCTTTTATGGATTTATCAAAAACACCATCTCCGCGTTGCTTATCGGTTTTTCCGCGCGTCCAATGGGGCATTGAGGAAACTACGTGAACTCCGTGTTTTTTAAAGAACTCTGGTAAATCGTGGTATTTTTTATTTGCGCGAATAATTGTGAGATTAGAGCGTACAATAAAATCTCTTATACCTGCTTTTGCAGCTTCTTCTACAAACCATCTAAAATTAGGATTCATTTCGGGAGCTCCCCCAGTTAAATCTAAGGTATGTGCTTCTGTTTTTTTTATAACTTCCAAACACTGTTCCATAGTTTCCTTAGTCATTATTTCTTTGCGATCAGGACCTGCATCTACGTGGCAATGCGAACAAACTTGATTACACATATACCCTAAGTTTATTTGTAAAATCTCTAACTTCTTTGGGCGTAAAGGGAACTGGTTGGTCTCCTTAATTTTTGCAGCAAACGTTGGTAATTCTCCAGTAGCAAAAATGCCACTAGAAAGAATTTCCATTTGACGTGCTGTATTTGCAATGTCGTTATTTCTTGCTTTTAATGATTTTTTCATGCTGAATTTGCTGGAACTGAATTTATTTAAGTATTTCAGTATCTTTTTTAGGGATTTCTAACTTTATTTTGACGTTTTACTTTTTTACCACTTAAAGGAACTCATTTTTTTAAGTTAATTTTTCACTAAGTTCGAAGAAGTACTTCTAAATATGATATTTCTAGTAATTTCAGATTTAGTAGTTTCTGAAATTACTAGAAATAGATGCTCGCTTTCGAAAGGATATGTGCTGCATACAAAATTGCTAAAAAGCTATTTTGGTTTTCTGCTTACATTTCTAGCTTATCTACTTTATTCATCATTTGAACTCCATGAACCAATGTTGCACCACTTTTAATAGCTGCACCTACATGTATTGCTTCCATCATTTGTTCTTTGGTAACGCCGCGTTGCAGACTGTCCTTTGTATAGGCATCTATGCAATATGGACATTGTTCTGTATGTGCAACAGCTAAAGCTATTAAAGATTTTTCACGAGCAGTTAAAGCTCCTTCTTCAAAAACTTTACCGTAATAATCGAAGAATTTGTTACCTAATTCTTCACTCCACTCTGTTATTTTTCCGAATTTTCTTAAATCTCCAGAATCGTAATATGGTTTAGACATTTTAAATATTTTAGCTATGATGTAATGAATGTGAAAGATAATAATTTATTTTCCGTTCAAACTCTAATCGTATTTCAATTATGAAGTTACATCCAAGGAAAAAAATGCTACTTTAATAGATTTCTTAAATAAGTATTCTAAAACTAGAATTTTTTTCCTTGGATGTAACTTGAAATTTTTAGACGGTTTTTTTACAGTTTGATTACAATAAATAGTTTTAATTTATTTTGAATTTGATATGTACTAATGACTAATTGATTATTTTCGCAGCTTATAGTAAAATGATTCAACTAAATAACTACCAAATAGAACATAAATGAAAGCATATATTTTTCCTGGTCAAGGAGCGCAATTTACAGGAATGGGTTTAGATTTATACGAGAAATCTTCATTAGCGCAAAAATACTTTGAAAAAGCAAATGATATTTTAGGTTTTTCTATTACAGATATTATGTTCGAAGGAACTGCAGAACAGTTAAAAGAAACAAAAGTTACACAGCCTGCAATTTTTTTGCATTCAGTTATTTTAGCAAAGGTTTTAGGTGATGGCTTTAAACCAGAAATGGTAGCAGGACATTCTTTAGGTGAATTGTCTGCATTGGTTACAAATGGAGTTTTAACTTTTGAAGACGGACTAAAATTAGTTTCTAAACGTGCTTTGGCAATGCAAAAAGCTTGCGAAATTGCACCTTCTACTATGGCTGCTGTTTTAGGTCTTGAAGATGCAATTGTTGAAGACACCTGTTCGGAAATAAAGGGTGTAGTAGTTGCGGCGAATTACAATTGTCCAGGACAATTGGTGATTTCTGGTGAAATTTCTGCGGTTGAAAAAGCATGCAAAGTATTAAGTGAAAAAGGAGCAAGAAGAGCCTTGTTATTGCCAGTTGGTGGAGCATTCCACTCACCAATGATGGAGCCAGCAAGAGCCGAGTTAGCGGCTGCTATTGAAGCAACAACGTTTAGTAATCCTACTTGTCCAGTGTATCAAAATGTCTCAGCATCTGCGGTTACATCTCCTAGTGAGATTAAGAAAAATTTAATGATTCAGTTAACTGCTCCTGTAAGGTGGACGCAGTCCATACAAGCAATGATTGCTGATGGTGGAACTGAATTTATAGAAGTTGGACCGGGTAAAGTATTGCAAGGGTTAATGCGTAAAATAGATAGAGGTGTTGCTGCTAGTGGGGCAGTTTTTGTTTAGTAACTTGAAACTAGATGTATATTTAAAGCCCCAATCTCAAATTTGAAATTGGGACTTTTAAAAACTCAAAACCTTATGAATTCATAAGAATCAGTTCTTTGTTCTTGTTGCTCACAGCGAAGCAATCTTAGTTCTTTATTTCCTCTTGTCTTTTATTTAATAAAATTGGTATTCCGTATCCCAATTCTTTCATTCTTTCTAGTTGTGTTTCTGCATCACCAACAACCAGCCAAATCATTTTATTAGGATTTATGTATTTATTAGCTAATGCTGTAATGCGTTTTTTTGTCATGTTGTTCACCACGTTCTCTCTATCTTTTACATACGTTGCTTTTAAGTCATAATTACTAATATTCGACAACATTCTTAATTTTGCGCCAGGAGTTTCAAAGGCCCTTGCATTACTTTTAATTAAGAAACTTTTAGTAGTTTCTAAATCTTTATCAGAAAAAGTAGTTGGATATTCTTTTAGTATTTTTTGAACCGCTTGTGCAGATTCTAGCGTTACATTAGAACGAACTCCACTAGAAATTGTAAAAGTTCCTTTTGCTTTTGTGCCAGAAAAACCAGATCGAATACCATATGTATACCCTTTTCCTTCTCTTAATTCTTGTGTTAAGCGAGAGGCAAATCCGCCACCACCAAGAATATAGTTCATTACTGTAGCGGCATAAAAATCTTCATCTGTTGCAGCCAAAGCAGGTGCACCAAATTGTAAAATAGATTGTTTTGCATTCGGAATGTCGTAAAAATATACGGTGGGTTTTGTGGGTGCTTCAATTGTTTTATATTCAGGAATTACAACTTTTTTTGCTTTCCAGTTTGTGTTTAAGCTTGTTAATGAGGTTGTTAGTTGCTCTTTAGAAATAGCTCCAACAACCAGCATTTTCGATACAGTAGGAGATATGTAGTTGTTGTAATAGGTTTTAACATCTTCTAAAGTGATCACTTCAACAGAGGTTATGCTACCTAAAATATTTTTAGACAGTATATTTTCTTTGCCGTAAATTAATTCATTGTATGCATTTCTTGCGACTGCATTTGGGTTTGCTTCTTGCTGACGCAAACTAGCAATGGTTGCTTTTTTTAGCAGGTCGAATTCTTTTTTATCAAAACGAGGTTCTAACAACATTTCTTGTGCTAAAGCCAATGTTTTTTTATAGTTTTTAGCTAAGGTTGTTCCAGAGATGGTAATACTTTCTTTGTCCGAATAGCTATAGATTGAAGCACCTAATTCTTGAATTACTTCTTCTAATTCTTTAACGGTTTTATTCTGAGTTCCTTTATTTAATAAATTTGCAGTTAAGTTAGCAACGCCTAATTTATCCATAGACTCTAATAATTGGCCGCCATCTATGGTAAAGTTAAAACGGACTAATGGCACTTCATTATTCTCAATTCCGTAGATTTTTAAACCATTTTCTAAGGTGCTTTCATATACTTTTGGGACTGCTAAAGTAGGAGTTTCGCCATATTTTGGAGCAATACTTCTGTCAAATGAGGAAGGCGTTTTTTTATAGGTAGCTGCAATTTTAGAATCAAAACTCGCTTCTGCACCATTTACAATTTTCTCTTCTACAACGTTTGCTAGGAGAGCACCTTTCAATGCTAAATCTGCACTGTTTTTAGGTACAAAACTAGTAGCTATGTAATTTTTGTCTTTAATGTAGGTATTGTAAACACGTATTACATCTGCTGTAGTAACGGCTAAAGTTCTTTTAATGTCTTCGGTTACATAACCAGGATCTCCTAAATAGGTGTTGTAAGATGCTAAATTGGTTCCTTTACCGATAACACTAGATAAACTGCTATAAAACTGCGTTTCTTGGCCTGCTTTAATTCTATTTAAATCTTTTTCTGAAATTCCTTTAGCTTCAAAATTTGAAAATCCTTTTTCAATTCCTGCTTTTACCGCGTCTAATTTTTTGCCATTAAAAGCTCTCACATAAATTTGTACCTCTCCTGCCAATTCCGAATTGCTGTTGTACATGCCCGTGTAAGAAGTTAGTTTTAAATCATCTACTAAAACCTTATTTAAAGGGGCAGATTTTCCAGTTGTTAAGTATTCAGACAGCACACCTAATGCATAAGCATCTGGATGATATGCTTCAACTGTGGGCCACACCATCGTTAATTGTGGCACTCTTGCAAAATTATCTTCATAATACAAGAATTTTGTTTCTTTTACAAAACCAGGTCTTTTTTCTAGTGGGGTAATTTCTTTTGCTCCTTTCGGAATTTCATCAAAATAGGTGTGTACCCATTTAGTTGCTTGTTCAATATCAAGGTCTCCAGATAAAACTAAAGTAGCATTGTTAGGGACATACCATTTTTTGTAAAAGTTTTTTACATCTTGTAAAGTGGCATTTTGCAAATCTTCCAAAGAACCAATTACTTGCCAATTGTATGGATGGTCTTTAGGGTACAGGTTTTTACCAATTACATATTGGTTGTGGCCATAAGGCCTGTTGTCTACGCCTTGCCTCTTTTCATTTTTAACAACTTGTTTTTCTTTTGCTAAAACAGGTGCTGTTACCGTGTTTATAAAGTATCCTAATTTATCTGCCTCCGCCCAGATCATCTTTTCTAACGCATCTTTTGGCACTGTCTGCAGGTAGTTTGTTCGGTCTCTAGAGGTGGAGCCATTTGCACCTGAGCCACCAATTTTTGCACTCATTTTATCTAAGCCACCTTTTCCTAAATTTTCTGATTCTAAGAATAACAAATGTTCAAATAAATGAGCAAAACCTGTTCTACCTTCAATTTCTCTAGCAGAGCCTACATGTACCATTAATTCTACTGCAACTATTGGGTCAGACTTATCTACATGAAAAATAACATCTAGTCCGTTAGCTAATTCAATTTTTTTATAATTGATGCTTAATTCTGGTGTTTTTTCTTCGGAAGAAGTGTTGCAAGCAATAAAACTTATAATTGCTAAAAAAGCAATGCATATTTTTTTCATTTTAGTTTCATTTTTAAGAATTTAAAATTACTAAAATGAACATAAAAAAGTAGGGTGTACTTTGTTAAATATTAACTAAAAAATAATCCCAAACTTGCGTTTGGGATTTTATATTCTATTTTGCTAAAACACAGTCTTCGCAATCTTTAATTTCACCATAATACGTTTTTCTGTATTTATGTATTGTGTTTAAAGGGATAATGTTTAGTAATGTTTTTTTAATGTAAGTAACATTGGTATGTAGTCTTCCCATTTTGTGTGTGTAGCGTTTTTCTAAACGGGTTTTTCTTCTAATTTTTATCAAGTTCATTGGTTTCAGTTATCATTAATAATTATGCTACAAAGTTAAGAGCTATATAACAGATGGCATCCTTAATACTGTTAAAACCATGAAAAAGAACTTCGAAATAGCAATTTGAAAGTTATGTGGTACAATTGTTAACAATCTAATAACTACGAACGTTTTTCATTATCATATAAAAACCTAAAAACGGTCAAAAATCGAATAAAAATGAAAAAATCACTCAAAATTGACTAAAAAAAGGTCAAAAAGGAGTGATTTCTTCTTAAAATGAATTTTTTAAAATTCAGAAAATTATTTTTATTGGCGCTGTTGCCACTTCCAAGCAGAAGCCAAACCTTCATCTAATGATTTTTCTGTTTTCCAGTTTAGTTCTTTATTTGCTTTTGTTGTATTGGCATATGCAGATGTAATATCTCCCTCTCTTCTACCAACAATTTTGTAATTTAAGGGCTGTCCAGACGCTTTTTCAAAAGCCTTTATAACTTCTAAAACAGAACTTCCTTTTCCGGAGCCCACATTAAAAAATTCAAAATTTTGTTTGTTTGTTTTATTAATTAACCTTTTTAAAGCGGCAATATGCGCTTTTGCTAAATCTACTACATGAATATAGTCTCTAACAGCGGTTCCGTCTATTGTTGGGTAATCATCACCAAAGACAGACAGTTCCTTTCTAATTCCTGCTGCAGTCTGTGTTACAAAAGGAATTAAATTTTGGGGAACACCTATAGGTAATTCTCCAATTTTTACACTTTCATGCGCCCCGATAGGATTAAAATATCTTAATGCAATTGCATTTAATTGATGCGCTTTGCAAGTTTCTTGAATGATTTCTTCACCAATTTGTTTCGTGTTTCCGTATGTAGATTCTGCTTTTTTAACAGGTGCATTTTCTGTAATTGGCAGTTCATCTGCTTGCCCGTAAACAGTACAGGAAGAAGAAAATATAAAATTATCTAAGTTACGATCTCTCATTTCTTGCAATATGTATACTAAGCTTCCGATGTTGTTTTCATAATAATCTAAAGGGTTTTGGACACTTTCGCCAACTGCTTTAAAAGCTGCAAAATGAATTATACCGTCTACCTTAAGGTTTTTAAAGAACGTTTTTACATCCTTTTTAATTCGCAAATCAATCTGATAAAAAGTAGGTCTAGTTCCCGTAATTTCTGTAATACTGTCTAAAACTTTTAAAGTTGTGTTCGATAAATCGTCAACAATAACAACTTCAAAACCTTCGTTTTGCAACTCTACAACTGTGTGAGAGCCAATAAAACCTAATCCACCAGTTACAAGTATTCTTTTCATTTTTTTATTTTACAAAGTTATTGATTGTACTTGAAATAAATTCTAATTGTTCGTTGTCTAATTCTGTATGCATTGGTAAAGAGATTACCGTTTTTATCAAATGGTTTGTTACAGGAAAATCACTTTCTTTATAACGTGTATCTTTATATGCTTTTTGAGCATGCAACGCAACAGGATAATAAATAGCATTAGGTACTCCTTCTGCCAATAAATGTTTATGTAGTTCGTCTCTTTGTCCGTTCGTGATTTGTAAAGTGTATTGATGAAAAACATGACAATCGCAAACATCACAAATTTCACCACAATTAATGGTTGCGTTTGATTTAGCAGTTGGTGTAATAATATTAGTATTGCTAGCAAATGCTTTGTTGTAAAAACGAGCAGCATTTCTTCTGGCATCACAATAGGCATCTAAATTTGGTAATTTTGCTTGTAAAACTCCTGCTTGTATTGCATCTAGTCTCGAGTTTACACCTACAACATCGTGATAATAACGGGTATACATTCCATGATTTACAATTCCTCTAATGATATGTGCTAGTGCATCATCATTTGTAAAAATTGCGCCACCATCTCCATAACAACCTAGGTTTTTAGAGGGAAAAAAAGAAGTTGTACCCACATTACCAATGGTTCCTGCTTTTTGTTTTTTACCATTTTTAAACGTATAACTTGCCCCAATTGCTTGCGCATTGTCCTCAATTACAAATAAGTTATGTTCTTTGGCAACCTCCATAACAGCATCCATGTTTGCCACTTGTCCGAATAAATGAACAGGAACAATCGCTTTTGTTTTTGGTGTAATTGCTTTCTTTAATGATTCAATATTTAAATTAAAAGTATCTGCTTCTACATCTACCAAAACAGGAGTTAATTTTAATAAAGCAATAACTTCTGCTGTGGCAGCAAATGTAAAATCTGCGGTAATCACTTCATCACCTTGTTCTAGGCCCAGACCCATCATTGCTATTTGTAATGCATCTGTACCATTTGCACAAGGAATTACATGCTTTACATCTAAATATTTTTCTAAGTCTGCTTGAAATTCATGAACTAAAGGTCCATTTATATATGCAGATGTATCTAGAACTTGGGTGATAGATTTATTTACAGCATCCTTAATTTTTGCGTATTGACCCTGAAGGTCTACCATTTGAATTTTTCTCATAAAAGTGTAATTTAATAAGGATATCAAAAATACAAATTAAATCTATTACCTTTGAGATTATCAAACAGATTTACATGAAAATTATTAAAAAAATCCTTATATTTTTAGTTGTTCTTATTCTATTTATAGCTTCTGCTGGCTGGCTGTATTCAAAAACATTACATCCTGTTTACAATGGTGAAATTAAAATTAAAAACACTACAGAAGATGTTACCATTTATTTTGATGAAATAGGGGTTCCGCATATCAATGCAAAAAACCAGAGAGACGCTTATATTGCATTGGGTTATGTGCATGCGCAAGACAGATTGTGGCAAATGGAGTTGACGAGAAGAATTGCAGCAGGTAGATTGTCTGAGATTTTTGGTAAAAAACTTTTAAAAGTAGATCGATTTTTTAGTGGATTAGGTATCGAAGAAGCAGCAGACAAAACAATTGAAAATTTAGATAAAACAGCACAACCTTATCTATTAACTGAGGCATATTTAGAAGGTGTAAATCAATTTATTAAAAATGGAAATGCGCCCTTGGAGTTTATTTTGCTTGGTTTGGATATAGAAGAATATGATATAAAAGATGTTTACAACGTTTTTGGTTACATGTCCTTCAGCTTTGCTGTAGCTCATAAAACGGATCCTTTATTAACAGAAATTAAAGAAAAATTAGGTACTTCCTATTTAAATGAATTATTGAGTGCTTCAGGTGAAAACTTAACGATTAATAAAACAAGTATTCCTAAAGAAATTAATGCAACACTATCTAGAACCGTTGCAGATATTATGAATAATTTACCAGTTTCTCCTTTTATTGGAAGCAACTCATGGGTAATTGCACCAGAGAAAACAAAGAACGGAAAAGTAATTTTTGCAAATGACCCTCACATTGCATTTTCTCAACCATCTGTTTGGTATCAAAATCATATAAAAACACCAGATTTTGAAATTTACGGATTTAATATTGCACTAATGCCATTCCCGTTATTAGGACATAATAAAGAATATGCATATGGTTTGACAATGTTGGCGAATGACGATTTAAATTTTTATGTAGAAAAAAATAATCCAGAAAATGAACTAGAATATAAAACTCCTAACGGATTTGAAGAATATAAAGTTTTAGAAAAGACCATTCGTATTAAAGACGAGCCGGATACTACTTTTTTTGTAAAAGTTAGTAAACATGGCCCAATAATGAATGGTTTAATTGAACATGTAATTGATGAAAGGCCTATTGCAATGAGTTGGATTTATACACAATTACCAAATGAAATGCTAAGTGTTGCTCATGGAATTTCTCATGCCAATTCTTTGAGTAAATTTAAGAAATCTGTAGCTAAAATTCATGCTCCTGGTTTAAATGTGATGTATGGAGACGCAAAAGATAATATTGCTTGGTTTTCGTCAGCTACACTCTATCAATTAAGAGATAGCGTCTCTTCTAAAACGTATTTAGATGGTGCCTCTGGAGCCGATGAAATTTTAGAATATTTACCTTTTGAAGAAAATCCACAAGCGATAAATCCAAATTGGAAGTACGTATATTCAGCAAATAGCCAGCCAGATTCTGTCAGGGGTAAATTATATCCAGGATATTATCAGCCGCAGGACAGAGCAAAAAGAATTGTAGCGTTATTAGAAGAAAAAAATGATTTCACAAAAGAAGATGTTACTGCCATGACATATGATGTAAAATCTTCTACAGTTTCAGATATTTCTAAAACTTTATTGAAAAATATAGATCAGAACTCACTTACAACGGCAGAAAAGAGAGTGTTTTCTATTTTAGAAAATTGGGATGGAAATTATTTAAAATCGTCAGTTGGTCCAACAATTTACAACCGTTTTTTATATATTTTTTTAAAGGCTACATATGCCGATGAATTGGGTATTGGTTTTGAGTTGTTTGTAAATTCTCAATTGCAAGATCAAGTAGTTCCGGCACAAATTAGAAGAGTGAACTCTGTTTGGTGGGATAATATTAGAACCAAAGATATTATTGAATCAAGAACAGATATCATACGAGCTTCCTTTAAAGAAACTACTACTTTTTTACAAAATCAATTAGGCGAGAATATAGAAAAATGGACTTGGGATCGTGTAATTTCTGTAGAATATGAGCATGCAATGGGGAAAGCAGGAAGAGTTTTGCGTGCATTATTTAATGTAGGTCCTTTTGAAACCATTGGAGGCAACGAAGTGATTAACAATCAAATTTTTAAATTAGATAGTACGGGGTATTATAAGGTAACTGCAGGTCCTTCTACGAGAAGAGTTATTGATTTTTCTGATATAGAAAATAGCGCAGCTATTATACCAACTGGACAATCTGGTAATGTTTTTAGTCCGTTTTATAAAGACCAAACGCAACACTTTTTAAACGGTAATTTTGTAAAAATGAAACTAAATCAAGCTGAAATTGAACAAAGTAAAAATATATTACTTTTAAAAGCTGAAAAATAATTTAAACTTCAGTGTATACCTCTTCAAAAGGAATTCTAAAACGTTCACCATAGATTCCCTTTTCGGTTCTAATACCACAAGAAACAACCATGTTAATTTCTGCACCAAAAGGTAATTTTAATAATTTTTGAATACGTAAGGTATCCGTTCCTTCCATTGGGCAGGTATCATAGCCTTGTGCAGCCATAGACATCATGAAATTTTGTGCAGCCAAACCACATGTTTTATGAGCTACAATTCGCATATCGCTGCTTCGAACTTCTCTGTAAATAGGTTTAAAAATACCTATTACAAACATCATTAGGTATTTAAAGAAACCAAAAACACCAAGGAAATCTGCATATGCAAAAGGAATAATCTTACTATAATATTTTCTAGCAACTTTTTCTCTATTAGATTGCTCCGATTTCGGGTTGTTTGCACCAAAATTAGCATCTATAAAATTTAAATTAGCTTTTGCTCGTTGCTTCCACAAATCTTTACGCGTTACAAAAACAACTAATTGTTGCGCTGTTTTTGCTGCATTTTGATTGAAACAAAATGGCGCAATTTCAGCAATAAGATCTTTAGAAGTAATGTGGTAAAATTCCCACAGTTGCATGTTGCTGCTATTAGGGGCTAAAGTAGCTTGTTGAATACATTTTTTTACAATATTTTTATCTATTGCTTTCTCTGCATCGTAAATTCTTACAGAACGTCTATATTGTATTGCTTCAGAAACTGTTTTTTCTTGATTCATCATATATTTTGAAGAAATTTTTTGTAAATATATTCATTTTAGTTTTTTTTGATTCCCTTTAAAAGCCATTATTTTTAATTTATAACAATATAAATTAGCAAGCTGATTTAAAAATGTATTTTTGTCAACATTGAACGAAAATGTAGAAGAATGAGTTTACAACAAGATTTAGAAAGTAGAAGTGGAAACCAATGCGAATTATGCACCGGAACAGATAATTTGTCAATTTACGAAGTAAAACCAACGTCAACCGTTGGAGGTAGTGGAGTAGATGGTAGTTTATTGGCTTGTGAAACTTGTACTAGGCAGATAGAGAATGCAGATGAAATGGATGCAAACCATTGGCGTTGTTTAAACGATTCTATGTGGAGCGAGTATAGAGCTGTAAAAGTGGTTGCTTGGAGAATGTTGACAAAAGTATATTTTTAATTTATAACCATATAAATTAACAAGCTGATTTAAAAATGTACTTTTGTCAACATTGAACCAAAATATAGAAGAATGAGTTTACAACAAGATTTAGAAAGTAGAAGTGGAAACCAATGCGAATTATGCACCGGAACAGATAATTTGTCAATTTACGAAGTAAAACCAACGTCAACCGTTGGAGGTAGTGGAGTAGATGGTAGTTTATTGGCTTGTGAAACTTGTACTACGCAGATAGAGAATGCAGATGAAATGGATGCAAACCATTGGCGTTGTTTAAACGATTCTATGTGGAGCGAGTATAGAGCTGTAAAAGTGGTTGCTTGGAGAATGTTGTCTCGTTTAAGAAATGAAGGATGGCCAAAAGATTTGCTAGACATGATGTATTTAGAAGATGACGATTTACGATTTGCAAAAGAGTCTGGAGATCATTTAGATGATAGTGAAAAAATAATTCATAGAGATGCAAATGGTGCAATATTAGAAGCAGGAGATTCTGTAGTTCTAATTAAAGACTTAAAAGTAAAAGGATCTAGCTTGGTTGCCAAACAAGGAACTGCAGTAAGAAGAATTTCTTTAGATCATGAAAATGCTAAGTTTATAGAAGGTAAAGTAGGTCCTACACAAATTGTAATTATTACAGATTACGTTAAGAAAATGGCGGATAAAGAGTAATTTTTTTTAAAACCTTCTAATTTTTAGAAGTATTTATTAAAACAAAAAAAATCCATCTTTAAAAAGATGGATTTTTTTTTAATTTATATAGTGCTTTTAACTTAAAGCTTTTCCTATTCTCTTTATTGCTTCACGCAATTGTAACTCAGAGGCAGCATAAGACATTCTAATACATTTTGGCGCACCAAAAGCATCTCCTGTTACTGTAGCCACATTTGCTTTCTCTAGAATAAATAAAGAAAAGTCGTTTGCGTTTTCGATAGTTATACCATCAATTGTCTTTCCGAAGAATGCGGAAATATCTGGAAATACATAAAAGGCACCTTCTGGTACATTTACTTTAAATCCGTCTATTTCTCTTAACAAACCAACTACAATATCTCTACGTGTTTTAAATTCATCTACCATGTATTTAATTTTAGAAATAGGCGCTAAAACTGCAGTAATTGCTGCTCTTTGTGCAATGCAATTTGCACCAGAAGTAATTTGACCCTGCATCTTTGTACACGCTTTGGCAATCCATTGTGGAGCGCCGATATATCCAATTCTCCAACCTGTCATTGCAAAAGCTTTTGCCAAACCGTTTACAGTAATGGTTCTGTCATACATGTTTTCTATAGCAGCAAAACTAAAGTTTTTTGCACCATAGTTTATGTGTTCGTAAATTTCATCTGATAAGATATAAATCTGCGGATAATTTTCTAAAATAGCAGCCAACGCTCTGTATTCTGCTTCACTATACATAGAACCACTAGGGTTGTTTGGTGAGTTAAAAAAAACCATTTTAGTTTTTGGCGTAATTGCCGCTTCTAATTGTGCAGGTGTAATTTTAAAATCGTTGTCTATAGAAGAAGGAATTTCTACAAATTTTGCTTCACTTAAAATAGCAATTGCAGAATAGCTAACCCAATATGGTGCTGGTAATAAAACCTCATCTCCTGGGTTTAATAATACTTGTGCAATATTTGCAATAGATTGCTTTGCACCTGTAGAGACTACAATTTGGTTTGGTTGGTATGTTAAACCATTATCACGCTTAAATTTTGTGCAAATTGCTTCTTTTAATTCTGCATAACCATCTACTGGAGTGTACGAATTATAGTTTTGATTTACTGCTTCTATTGCTGCGTCTTTAATGAAATCTGGTGTGTTAAAGTCTGGTTCCCCTAAACTTAAACTAATAATGTCTTTTCCTGCCGCTTTTAATTCTCTTGCTTTTGCTGCCATTGCTAGAGTTTGAGATACAGGTAAACTGTTAATTCTGTCCGATAATGGATGTTTCATTGTACTGTTAGTTGTGTGTTGCTTTTGTTATGCCAATTCTGGCTTCTGTCCTAAAACACCTAAATGTCTAAAATGCTCTACAAGTGCTTTACGCATTGTTTTGTATTCATTATAGGGTAAATTAAATTCATTAGCCGTTTCTTTTACAATTTTAGCTAATTTACTATAATGCACATGAGAAATATGAGGAAAAATATGATGTTCAACCTGATGATTTAAACCGCCTGTATAAAAGTTTACTAACCAATTGCTAGGTGCAAAGTTAGAAGTGGTATATAATTGGTGGACTGCCCAAGTGTGCTCTAAATTCCCTTCTTTGTCTGGAATTGGCATGGTTGTGTTTGGTACAATATGTGCCAATTGAAAAACAATGCTTAAAATCATACCTGCAGTATAATGCATTACAAAAAATCCGATTAATATTTTCCACCAAGCAACGTCTAAAACTAACAAAGGCAAGGCAATCCAAAAGGCATAATAGACAACTTTTGATATGACTAACTTAGTCCATTCTGTAGCAGGATTTGGAAATTTACCATAGGATAATTTACGCTTTAAATAACGGTGCATTTGTTTTACATCTGTAGTAATTGCCCAGTTAATAGTTAACAAACCGTACAAGAAAACAGAATAGTATTTTTGAAGTTTGTGAATTTTTAACCATTGAGAATGCAAAGAGAAACGAATAATTCTACCTGCGTCTATATCTTCATCGTGGTCTTTTATATTTGTAAACGTATGGTGTAATACATTGTGCTGCACCTTCCAGTTATACACATTTCCAGCTAAAATGTAAATACTACTTCCCATTAACTTATTTACCCACTTTCTTTTAGAAAACGATTCATGGTTTGCGTCATGCATTACATTCATACCAACACCAGCCATTCCGACACCTGTAAGAATGGTTAGTAAACCCATTGCCCATTGTGGCATGCTAACCGTTAAAACTACTATAAACGGTATTAAAAATAGAGAAAACATTAAAATTGCTTTGGTATACAATTTCCAGTTTCCGGTTCTGTTAATTTCGTTTTCTTTAAAATAACTATTTACTCTTTTATTAAGAGTTCTAAAGAATTTTGCTTTATCTACTCTTGAAAAATTTATTGTTTTCATTTAAGTGTATTAGTATCGTTTTACAAAAATAATGCTTTTGAAACTGCTTTTTACAATAAACGACAGATTTTGTTGTGAATTGTTTGTTAAGTATAACTATTTTTGTGGCTTAAACCTTATTAGATGGATATTATTCGCAAATATTTTAAAAATTTATCACCAACCCAAATTCAACAATTTGAAAAATTACAGGAATTATACGAAGACTGGAATTTGAAAATAAATGTTGTTTCTAGAAAAGATATTGATGAGTTGTATTTGCGCCACGTATTGCACTCTTTAGGAATTGCCAAAGTAGTGCAGTTTAAACCAGGCGCTCGGGTATTGGATGTTGGAACTGGTGGTGGTTTCCCAGGTATACCATTGGCAATATTATTTCCAGAAACACAATTTCATTTGGTAGATTCTATTGGTAAAAAGATAAAAGTAGTAGATGAAGTAGTAGCAGGTTTGGGCTTAGAAAATGTAAAAACTACTAATGGTAGGGTCGAAGAAGTTAAAGATACCTATGATTTTATTGTAAGTAGAGCGGTTGCACAAATGGAAACTTTTGTAGGTTGGACAAAAGGTAGAATTAGTAAAAAGCAAAATCACGATCTTAAAAATGGTATACTATACCTTAAAGGAGGCGATTTATCTGAAGAATTAAAATTATATACTTCTGCAACTATTTATGACTTACCGGCTTACTTTGAAGAAGATTTCTATGAAACTAAAAAGGTGGTACATTTAGGTATGAAGTTTAAAGGGTAAATTATCTTTTTTCATTAATTATGTTTAAAATGCGCTATGCATTGATTTTAAAATAGTTCTTTAACTATTAATGTTTTGGGTAAAGAAAACTTTTGTGCCTTTGTAAAAATAAATTAAGAAAGTTTTCTTTAAATGGTTACTATTAGTAAAATCTTAGTGCAGCAATCAAATGTATTTTTTTTTAAATATTATTTAGGTAGTAGAGGATTGTTTTTTCTTCTTATTTTAATGTTTAATATTTAAATAACTTATTGCTATATAGGTTTTTATGTACGCGTATGGCAGGTATTATGTCTTTGTAGATAAAGGCTCTTCTTAAAAATACTTATTATAAATAGTATTCGAAATTAAAATTAGATTTCTTCTTTTTTTAAAGGTATCCTAAAAATCCTTATCTTAGATAAATAATAAATTACATAACATATTAAAAGATGAAAAGTTTTATTTTAAAGTGGTATCCAATTATTTTAGCTTTCATGTGTTTGTTGTATTCTGTAGGTTACGGAATATTAGGAATGACAGATGAAGCACAATATTCAGCGCATTGGCCAGGAACAATATTATTGTTTGCAATAGCAATTAGACAAAGAAGAACAACATGAACATAGGATTTTTTATAGTAGGTGGTATTATATTCTCAGCTTATATGGGTTTAACTCTATGGAATATATACGATTCTAGCAAAAAAAATAAGAAAGAAAATTACCCTGATCAGCACTAAAAAGTGTTGATATTTATAAACATACCTTTGCAAGCAGTTTTAAAAACTAAATGCTTGCAGGGTAGTAATTACAGTGCTTTAAAAAATAGAAGAAGCAGTTCTTGTAGTGAACTTCTCTAAAAATAGCATTCCTTTATAAGAGTTGCTTTGTTCGTTTAATTTAGGACTCCAAACTGCAATGCAATACTTATCAGGGTGAATGGCCACAATACCGCCACCCACGCCGCTTTTTCCTGGCAAACCTACTCTAAAAGCAAACTCTCCAGATTCGTCATAAAAGCCACATGTAAGCATAATGGCATTAATTCTTTTTGCTTGGCTCATACTTAGTATCTTATTTCCTTTAGAGGTGTTAAATTCATCGTTTGCTAAAAATATAAATATTTCAGATAATTCTTTACAACTCATTTCTAAAGAACAAATATGAAAGTAGAAATCGATTACTTCGGCTACATCATTATTAATGTTTCCAAAAGATTTTATAAAATTACAAATTGCAATATTTCTAAATCCAGAATCTTTTTCAGATTGTGTTACTTTTTCACTATAATTTAAATTAATATTATTAGAAATTTCTCTACAAAAATTTAAGAAATCATCTTTAGGGTTTTTTAAATGACTTAGTAAAATATCGCATACCACAATGGCACCTGAGTTTATAAATGGGTTTCTAGGTTTTCCTAAATCTGTTTCTAATTGTAAAAAAGAGTTAAACGGATTCCCAGAAGGTTCTACATCTACTCTATCCCACAATTTTTCTCCCTCTAGTTTGTAAGCCAATGTTAGAGATAACAACTTAGATATACTTTGTATTGAGAATTTTTTATTAAAATCACCAACTCCAAAAGAAGTGTTGTTTATGTTTGTAATGTTGATACCAAAGTTGTTGGCATCTACAAGTGCTAATTCGGGGATATAGTTGGCAAGGGTGCCAATATCTTCTACACTTTTAACTTCAGCATAAACATCTTCAATTATTTTTTTATAGTGTTCCATTGCGTATCTTTAATATTATGGGTTACAAACGTATTCCAAAATTTCATAAGAAACAACATAAAAAAGAATTCAAAAAAAAAGAAACTACACTGCTGTAGTTCCTTTTTTTTGATTGCTGCGTCAGCAGAAATGATAAAATTTATGTTATACTAGTGCTACAAATAAACCTTCATCTGTTTTAGAAACTTTAGCTACCTCTTTTTTAGTTAATCCTTTAATGGTTTTATCCCATTTTTTATTAGATAAGCCAGACTGCATTTTCAAATCATTTAAATCTATTTTTCCTGCTTTTTCTACAAGATTTAAAACTGCTTTTTCCTCATCATTTAGTTCAATAGAAGGCGCTTTCTTTTCAGGCCTCATTTGTGGAAAGAACAATACTTCTTGTATCGATTGGTTGTTTGTTAAAAACATAATCAACCTATCCATACCAATTCCCATACCAGATGTTGGAGGCATACCATATTCTAGTGCACGCAAGAAATCTTCATCTATAAACTCAGTTGCTTCATCATCACCTTTTTGCGCTAGTTTTAATTGATGCTCAAAACGTTCACGTTGGTCAATGGGATCATTCAATTCAGAATATGCATTTGCAATTTCTTTACCACAAACCATCAACTCAAAACGTTCTGTCAATTCTGGGTTGTCTCTGTGCTCTTTACAAAGTGGCGACATTTCTTTCGGATAATCTGTAATAAAAGTTGGTTGAATGTAGTTTCCTTCACATTTTTCTCCAAAAATTTCATCAATTAACTTTCCTTTACCCATGGTTGCATTTACCTCGATATGCATCGATTTTGCCGCCTCTCTAATTTCATCTTCTGTTTTTCCAGTAATATCAAAACCAGTAAAATGTTTAATAGAGTCTGCCATTGTTATTCTAGCATATGGTGCTTTGAAGTCTATTTTATGCTCACCAAATGTAGCTTCAGAAGTTCCGTTTACAGCAATAGCACAATGTTCTAATAATTGCTCAGTAAAATCCATCATCCAATTGTAATCTTTGTAAGAAACATAGATTTCCATGGCTGTAAATTCTGGGTTGTGTGTTCTGTCCATTCCTTCATTTCTGAAGTTTTTGGAGAACTCATATACACCATCAAAACCACCAACAATTAATCTTTTTAGATATAATTCATTCGCAATTCTCATATACAAAGGGATGTCTAAAGAATTGTGATGTGTTATAAAAGGCCTTGCTGCTGCACCCCCAGGAATTGGTTGTAAAACTGGAGTTTCAACTTCAAAATATCCAGCATCATTAAAGAAAGAACGCATTGCGTTAAACAATTTTGTTCTTTTAATAAAGACTTCCTTCACATGCGGATTTACAACTAAATCTGCATAACGCTGTCTGTAACGCATTTCTGGATCTGTAAAAGCATCATAAGTAACACCATCTTTAACCTTAGGTATTGGCAAAGGTTTTAGAGCTTTTGCAAGTAATTTAAACTCTTTAACCATGATTGTTTTCTCACCAACTTGCGTTGTAAACAGCGTACCTGTAATACCCACAAAATCTCCTAAATCTAATAATTTCTTAAAGACATTATTGTATAAAGATTTATCTTCCCCCGCACAAATTTCATCTCTATTAAAATAAAGTTGAATTCTACCTTCACCATCTTGTAATTGGCCAAAAGACGCTTTTCCTTGAATATTTATAACCATTAAACGGCCAGCAACAACTACCTGTTTACCTTCTACAAAATCCTCTTTAATTCCCTTAGAATTAGCATCTACTGGAAATAAATCTGCAGGATATGGGTTGATGCCCAAATCTCTTAATTTAGCTAGCTTGTCTCTTCTTACAACTTCTTGTTCTGATAATTGCATTTCTTATATATTAGTGTGATATTTTAAGATTGCAAAGATACACTCTTTCAATAATTTGGCAATTGCAGAATTCGATAAAATATTAATAAATTGGTGTAGAAATCATAAAACGTTGTATATTTGCCTGCTACTTTTTGTTGAAGTAGCATTTAGTTGTGTTGTTTGGCACTTTATAAAAAGTGTCGTGGTTTTGTTAACCAATGGAAAGCTTCCCTTAAATGGGACGCTTTTTTTTTGTTTTAAACTTTTATAAAGACTTGTTTTTGAAGCTGTTTCCTGTTTTTTGAGACGCTTGTTATAAAGAACAAAAAGGATGCCGTTTTAATAAAGACGATACTTGTTTATTGATTTTTAGAAAAAATAAGTACTTTTTTTAAATTCTATATTTTTTAAATTCTGCTGCGGAAAATAAAATAACTTAGAAAATCTATGTAGTTTATAGAATATATTTTTAGTAGGGTCAAAAGTTTTGTTTGATAAATAAAAAAGAATAAGAGAAAAAAAAACCAATTTGTAGTTACTCACTTCCTGTTTTAGAATTGATAGATTTTAAAAGAATTCGCTATTATATTCCCAAACCTTCATAAAAAATAAAACAGCATATACTGAAGCTACAGCAAACTTTATAGTTGCAGAAGTTAGTAGACCTAACAGAGAACCAATAGAGGCTTTAAAAGCCCTCTTTGTATTCGTTTTGTCAAAGAGTATTTCTCCAATAAAAGCACCTGAAAAAGC
>Ga0209384_1000165_pt1 | contig 46396 bp, 48 predicted proteins | sample CoawatmetaG05DNA_FD_187511 | JGI IMG/M metagenome (GOLD analysis project Ga0209384, IMG submission 187511) | Marine microbial communities from the West Antarctic Peninsula - Coastal water metaG058-DNA (SPAdes) (version 2) | ecosystem: Environmental > Aquatic > Marine > Coastal ... | reverse complement strand
AACCTTCGCATGCAAAACTACTAGAGGATGCAGATATTATTTTTTGGATAGGAGAGGATCTGGAGGCATTTATGGAAAAGCCCCTAAGCTCTTTAGCAAAAGATGCTGAAAAAATATCTTTTATGGAGTTAGGTACTATTGAAAAATTAAAATTTAGAGAAGACAATATTTTTGAACATGATGAACATGAAGATCATGACGGACACAAAGAAGATGAACATGATGATCACGAAGATCATGAAGATCATGACGGACACAAAGAAGATGAACATGATGATCACGATGAACATAATCATGGAGAATTTGATGCGCATATATGGCTTGACCCAGTCAATGCAAAAAAAATGGTTATAGAAATATCACATGAGCTCTCAGAATTAGATCCTGCAAATAAATATAGATATAAGGCTAATGCTGATAAAACAATTGAAGATCTTGATAAGCTTATAAAAGAAGTTAACCAATCGTTATCAAAAGATATCAGCTATGTTGTATTTCATGATGCTTATCAATATTTTGAAAAAAGATTTGAAGTAACTTCTGCTGGTGCACTTACATTAAATCCCGATGTACTACCAGGAGCTAAACAGATAGTTGATATTCAAAATCTTATTAAAGAAAAAAACATTAAGTGCATTTTTTCTGAGCCTCAATATAACCCTAAAATAATTGAGACACTGGCAAATGATACAAATATTTTAACAGGCACAATGGATCCCTTGGGAGCAAATTTAGACAAGGGAGCTACAATGTATAGTAAGTTGATTATAAGTATTTCTAACTCCATTAAAAATTGTTCTTAAAGGGTTAGCTTTAGATAAACGCAGACACAGCACTGAGTGAATTTTAAACTTGGGGGTGTGTCTGTAAGAAATAGATATTATTCAAAAAAAACTATTATGGTGACATTTTAGTACTTTACTGATGTTGAAATCTAAAAAAAAAAGAATTATATTTAATATGTGATTAATTTAAGTGAGGCCTCAAAAAAAGAAATAGATAGCGTTCTTAATAATTGTGGTTGGAGGCAAACTAAACAAAGAGTAGTGCTATTAAAAGCTATCTTTGATGGTAAAAATAAGCACTTCTGCGTTAATTCAATAGAACAGGATCTAAAAAATAAAGGAAGTTTTTTTTCTTACACGACTCTCTTTGAGAATCTCAATACCCTTAGCGCTAAAGGCTTTTTGAAACGTCTCACAATTGATAAACAATATTTTTATGATACTAATACGACAGATCATATTCACGTATTCAATGCAGATGAAAATCAAATTTATGACTATAGTGATTACAAGGATCTACATACCGATTTACCATTACCAGCATGTTTAGATTTACTTAAAGAATACTCGCTTGTAATTAATCTTAAAAAAAAATAATTTTTCTTTAAAGTCTAATTTGAAAGTATATTCAGAAAACCCCAATTAATTTTGAAAATACAAATCTTATTTAACTTGTTTTGCATAATATATTTTTTTTGTTACTTTCTGCTCATCATGAAAACACAAAATATTTTATTAAAAACATTGGTGTTATCATTTCTATCGTTTGGATTAATTCAACCAAGCTTTAGTAGTGGTGACGTTTACGGTCCATTCCCAGTAACAGTTAAAGGTTACTCTGGTAGCTGTACGAATTCAGTTTCTTATAGCGGACAAATTGCTCGTCATGTTCAGCATGACAGCCTTAAGTCACTTATTAAATCTGGTGATTTAGAAGAGATGATGGCCTATTATAAAGGTTCAGATAAGAATAAAACTATTCTCGCTCCTGCAACTAAAGGAGATTTCAAAATTGCTCAAAAGTATATGGCTGGAATTTCAAAAGGTAAAAATCTTTCAGGCAAAACATATTCAGGAATTATTAACGGTTGGCCTGGTGGCATGACTGGACCTGAAGTTCTTGAGTCTATGATGACCAAAGCTGCAGCAACTGGTGGTGTTGACGTATCTGCAGGATATGATTACACACAGCTAATTTCAAAATTTGCAATGGGTGCAGTTTTCTATAATCAAGCAGTTGATAACTATCTTGATGAAAAACTAGCAGCTGATACAAAACCAAACAGTAAGCCTTATAAAGATGGCGCATGTTATACAGGTAAAGAACATGTATGGGATGAAGCATTTGGATATTGGGGTGCTGCTGCACATTCATTAAATCTAACAGCAGAACAAAACTACAACATAGCTAAAAGAAAAGATATGGCTGCTGCTGATTACAATGGTGACGGAAAAGTAGATCTAAAATCTGAGTACGTTTTTGCGCACGCATACTATGCTTCAAGTTTTGATAAAGGTGGAAACACTGATTACTTCAAAACTGTTACTCAAGCTTATTTAGATGGCAGAAAACTTATTTCAGCTGCTAATGGTGAAAACCTAACTGATGCAGAAAGAGCTAAACTAGTTGCTTATGCAGATATTATTGCTACTAACTGGGAAAAAGTTATTGCCGAAGCAGTATTTAAATATGCTGGTGAGACATACGAAACTTTAGTCGCGTTAGAAAGCGTAAGTGATGAAGATCTTCCGAAATTATTTGGAAAGCATATGAAGTACTGGGGCGAACTAAAAGGTTTTGCTTTAGCTCTTCAAACTGGAAAAAGTAATTTAGGCGAAACAGCTGTTAGTCTTAACAGAATGGTCGGAATGGGCCCAATGTTAATGGATGAAACTCAGGTAGTTGGTATGGATGATAGTGGAAATTATGTAATGGGTAAAAATTATACCTGGAATGAGAATAAATTACATATGCTAAAAGTTCAGAAGATGATGGTTGATGTATTTGGGGTTAAAGCCAAATCACATGACCAGCTTGGCAATATGTCAGACTTAGCAGCTTCACTAGGTAGTTCAGAGTCAGCTGAAAACGACTAATAATTAACTGTAAGAGCATGGCTATATAAGCCATGCTCTTACTTACCTTTTTAGGTTAGCCGCTCAATAGGTTCGTGACGCTCCAATGGTTAGGGTGTAATATAAATAAATGGAAACCATTGCTGATATTTTTTTTAATATAATAGATCAATTCACAAATCCAAAAAAAAGAGTATTCCTATTTTACATATTTTTATCCGTCGTGATTGCCACATTGTGGCTTATGTTTCATAAAAAAAAAACTTTTAAAAAAGCTATTAAAATAATCTTTAATCCTAAATTATTATTTTCTAAATCTGCCACAAGTGACTACAAAATATTTATTATTAATCAAATTATTATGTTTATAGTCTCTCCTGTTTTGTTAACTCAACTCGCAATAGCAACAGTTTTATATTACTATTTCCATACTATTCCGTGGCTAAGTTCAGGAATGTATGGGCATTTACCTATTTATTTCATAGTAAGTCTTTTTACTATTTTTAATTTCATTCTTGATGATTTTACTAAATTTATAATCCATCGATGGATGCATAAATGGAATTTTTTATGGGCCTTACACAAGGTTCATCATTCTGCAACCAATCTTACTCCTATGACTGTTTTTAGAACACATCCTCTTGAAGGTATTATTTTTACTCTTAGATCTATTTTTACTCAAGCAATCATACTTTCTTCTTTTATTTTTTTATTTGGTAAGAATGTTGATCTATTGACTGTACTAGGTGTAAATATTTTTATTTTTCTCTTTAATATATTTGGCTCAAATCTTAGACACTCTCACATAGGAATAAGATACTGGAAATGGTTGGAGTTTATTTTAATTTCCCCTGCCCAACATCACATTCATCACTCTATATCAAAAGAACATCATGACAAAAATTTTGGTGTTTCTTTAGCAATTTGGGATTGGCTTTTTGGGTCACTTCACCATTCTGAAAAAGAAGATACGGAAAATTTAACTCTTGGTATTGGTACATTAAATAATAAAAACATACATAGTTTAAAAAATTTATACCTACAGCCAATAATAGAGATATATAATTTATTTAAAAAAAAATTCTTTTATTTAAGAGATTTAAAATAGATTATTCGATTATAAATTTAAAGATATTTACTGAAACCAAATACAAAAAACTAATAAATACTATTAATAGATAGGTTATTTTTAATACTATTTTTATTTTATTTTTTTTATGTATCGTCTTGTTCAAATGTCCAAAAAAATTATTAAATTTGATATAAAAAAAATATCAATCAATATTTCAAAATTATTTATAGTGATCGGTTTATTTTCGTTAATATACAGTACCCTTAATGCTGACTCTCTGAAAATTTATTCCGAAAGACAGCCTTTTTTAATTGAACCATTGATAAAAGCATATGAAAAAGCAAATAATATTAAAGTAGAATGGATATTCTCAAAAAAAGGACTAGTACAAAAAGCCATCATTGAAAAAAACCAGCCTATTGCAGATATTTTTTTATCGTCTGATATAGCAAGGTTAATGCAAATTTCAAGCGCAGGTGCATCAATAGAAATACCCAAAGTAATTTCAATACCAGATTATTTACAAAGTAACCATTGGGTAGCTTTAACTCAAAGGGCAAGAATAATTTATGTAGCAAAACATAAGAATATCACAAGTATAGATTATGAAGATTTAGCCGAAGATAATTATAAAGGTAAGGTGTGTATGAGATCAGGATTTCATCCTTATAACATCTCTCTTTTCTCTAGTCTAATGGAAAATTATGACGAGCTATGGCTAAAAGATTATCTTATAAAACTTAAATCTAATTTAGCTAGAAAACCTCAAGGTAATGATAGAGACCAAGTTAAGGCAATTGCGGCAGGTATTTGTGATGTTGCTTATGCGAATCATTATTATTATTTTAAGATGCTTGATAATAAGGACCAAAAAAAATGGTTAGAAAAAGTTGATCCTTTATTCCCCAATCAAAATAAAGAGGGAACTCATATTAATATATCGGGAATTTCATTAATTAATGATAAAACTAAAGAAAAAGCATTACACTTTTTAAATTTTCTAGTAAGCGAAGATGCGCAAAGTATTTACGCAACTGACAATTATGAATTCCCTGCAAATCCAGATGTAAAGCCTGATGAAAAAGTTTCTTTACTCCGTGGTAACGCAAAATTTGATAATACTTCACTTATTGATATAGCCGCAAATAGGAAGGTGGTTGTTGATATACTAAATCAAATAAATTTTGACGGATAATATTTTTCATTTTAAAATACATTTTATTTACAAAAAAGATTACTTAATAGAGCGTTTTTAGTAATTTAATGATCTATGACCGTAGTGAACTGAGACAATAAATTATATTTAGTTAATGATCTTACTCTTATAATAATTCGAACAAATTATATTATTTAAATAATTTTTAAAAAGAAAGATATATTAAAATGAAAAAAACATTATCAATTTTATTACTATTACTATTTACAAATAATTCCTTTGCCATTGAAAATATTAAGCTTTCATTAGATTGGGTGCCTCAAGCAGAACACGGTGGTTTCTTCCAAGCTATAGCAAAGGGCTACTATGAAGATGTAGGTCTAAAAGTTCAGATTATTCCCGGAGGCCCTCAAGTTAATACAAAGTCCATGCTTATGTCAGGGCAGGTTGATTTCAATATTGGTGGTAGTGCTGGTGCTTTAAACTATGTTAAGCAAAATCTTCCCTTTACTGTAATTGCAGCATTTTTTCAGAAAAACCCACAAATTTTAATGTCTCACCCTAATCAAAATATTGATAAACCTTCACAATTTAAAGATAAGACAATTTTTTTATCCAACTTTGGACGAATGTCTTTTTGGCCTTTTATAAAATCTAAATATAATTTATCAGATGATAATCTTAAAAATTATAATTTTAACTCTCAACCATTTATAGAAGACAAACAATCTATTCAACAGGGCTACTTGTCTAGCGAACCTTATGCTATTAAAAAAATTGCTGGTTTTGAACCGGTTATTCACTTATTGGCAGACCATGGCTATGACGCTTATGCTAGCACTATAGAAACTGCTTTGTCTACGATTGAAACTCATCCTGAAACAGTAAGATCTTTCATTAATGCATCTAGAAAAGGTTGGGTTAGCTTCCTTCAAGAAGACCCCACACCAGCATTCCTGCTGATTAAGGATTTAAATCCTGATATGCCTGATGATAAGCTGATTTATGCCCATAAAATGATGATTTCATATAGTATAGTTGAAACTGAAGGAACTAAAATTGGCTCTATGACTGATGAACGTTGGGAAAATTTTTATAATAAATCTAAGAAACTTGGAATTTATGATCAAGATATAGCTTATAAAAAAGCTTACACTCTTGAGTTTTCCAATTAAGATACCTTCCTTAAATGGGATTAAGAATATTATCTGAAAAAGAACGTCAAAAAAATATTGATGAAAAGAGGTCTGCTCTTATTGCACAATTGAAAGGTGTATCAAAAAAATTCAAATCAGCAAAATCTGAGTCTCTGCACAATATAAATTTAGAGGTTTATCAAGAAGACTTTCTTTCCATATTAGGATCTTCAGGTTGTGGTAAAACTACAATTCTAAAAATGATGTGTGGTCTAATTAAATCGACAGAAGGAAAAATTAACTGGCCAACATCAAACTTTCAAAATTCTTCTGAAAATCCAGCTAATCTTAGTTTTGTTTTTCAGGAACCTAATTTGCTACCTTGGATGAATGTTTATGACAATATAAAACTTCCCCTTAAAATATATAAAGAGAATTCTTATAAAGCTGATGAGGAGATATATGATATTATTAAATTAGTAGGACTTAAGGGATTTGAAGAGTATTACCCCCGACAACTATCCGGAGGTATGAGCATGAGAGTGTCTATAGCTAGAGCTCTAGTTACTCAACCTAAAGTCTTATTAATGGATGAGCCATTTAGCGCTTTAGATGAAACTAGAAGATTTGACCTATCCCAAGAAATTCTTAAAATCAAAAAAGAAAAAAATCTTACTGTGGTTTATGTAACACATAGTATTTACGAATCTGTTTTTCTATCTAATAGGATTTATGTAATGCAACCAAATCCAGGAAAAATTTTTGAAGAATTTGATTTTTCAAATCAAGAAAAACCAGAAGACTATAGATTCACCCCTCAGTTTTTTGAACAAACAAAAATTGTATCAGATTCATTAAAAAGGGCTCAAAATGCTAAATAGCAAAGTACATTCTATATTAGTGATATTGATTTTATTTTTGATTTGGGAAATTTTTTTTCATCTATTAAATTTAAAGTGGTATCTATTGCCCCCTCCCTCAATGATCGTGAGCTCTATTTTTGATAATGCCCATTTGCTTTTTATTTCATTATTAACAACTTTAGAAATTGCAATTTTTGCACTTATTTTATCGGTAATTATTAGCACAGGATTTTCAATAATCTTTTATTTTTCAAAATTTGTTGAGACTACATTGACACCAATTACTGTAATACTTCAAGTAACACCTATTATAGCTATCGCTCCGCTTATATCGATTTGGGTGGATAGTTCAGAAATTGCAACTTTGATTTGTGCTTTCTTAGTTGCTTTTTTTCCTTTACTCGCAAATACAATTGCAGGATTAAAAAGTACTGAGAAAAACCATCTTGAATTAGTAAGTCTTTACGGCGCCAATAAATATCAAGTATTAAGATTTGTTGTTATTCCTAATGCTTTACCTTATTTTTTATCAGGTCTTAAAATAAGTAGTGGTTTAGCTTTAATAGGGGCAATTGTAGGAGAGTTTGTAATAGGACCTATCTCAGGTCATAGTGGACTAGCTTATCGAATAATAGAATCGGGTTATCAATTAGATATACCTAAAATGTTTGGAGCTGTTTTTTTGATTTCTTTATCAGGAATTATGCTATTCAATATTGTAAGATTGATTAGTTATTTAGTTCTCAGAAAATGGCATTCTAGTTACCAACAAATAGATTAGCCTATATTTAAATTCGGACAGTTGTCCTTAAGAGCATTTAAAATATTGATATTAGCTTCTTCTAAATAAGAAGGTGTTTTATCTCTTTGGAAATAAATTTCATACCCCTCTTCAACTGTCTCACATGCTGACTGAGTATAAGTTGGGATTGTGAGAACAAAAATCGGGAAAAGACAAAAACAAAATCCCAAAGTAATCATTAGGAGATCAAATTTTGAAGTACTTTCTTTAAGTTTTAATGCTTGTCTCATTTAAACATAATATAGTGGCTAATAAAAATTTACAATTAATCTTTATTTATATCCAATTGAATAGAAGTTACTGATAGTTTATGGTGTTTTTACATCACAGGAGATTTATGCATTATGAAAAGTTTTAAAGAACTAATTGGTCAAGCAAATAGCGAAATTGATTCTATTTCAGTGGAAGATTTAGTAAAAGAAATAGAAGAAGATAATATTGTGGTAATCGATGTTCAATCTAAAGATGCTTCAAAAGAAGCTGGTATGATACCGGGAGCTATAAATGCTGAAAGAGGTATGCTTGAATTTTATGCTGATCAAAGTGAAGAAAATCCATTTAGAATATCAGAGTTAGATCCAAATAAAAAAATAGTCGTTTATTGTGGTGTTGGAGGTCAAGGTGCTTTATCAGCGAAAACTTTAAAAGATATGGGTTTTAAAAATGTTTCTAATCTCAAAGGTGGTGTGAAGGCCTGGAAAGATTCTGGGCAAAAAACTATGAAAGTTATTTCGTCCAACCTTAAGGTATAGTAACTTGAAGAATTTATTTTCGCTCTTCTTCTAATAGTCCCCAGACGCTACTATCCAGTAATATCCAACCCTGAGTAATTTTTTGGTTTTCACTGATTTCAACTTTTGCCATGTTATCTTTAATTTTTATTAATGAGACAATTTTTGGTGATAAAATTTTTGATTTGATTCGAGTCTTGAATTTTTCTTTTTCATAGGAGCTAAATAAATATAAGTTTTTATCTTCCTTAAGTAATAATCTACGTTTTTTAGATAATTGATTATGATAAATCCACCCTGTGATTCCATTAAAAAGTTCTACTTGATACCATTCTATTATGTCTCCTCCTGCATTATAATCTCTAATGATTTTTACAGGCATTCCCCTTTCAGTTAAAACGAATTTAATTGTCTTCAAGTCTGGATCGTCTTTTTCTGGGTAGTGTCTTAAATTTATCTCATTATATTTCAAGGAATTAAACGAGGGAAATTTTTCACAGAACGCAAATACAGGTATAAGTAGTAAAACTATAACAAACTTCATTAATAATATTAAATACTAACTTCAGATAAAGAAAAAGAATAAATTACGACCAAAGTTAATTGGCCGTAATTTTTGTCACAGTATTTAGTTAGTTAATATCGAAACGATCAGCATTCATAACTTTATTCCATGCATTAATAAAATCAGTTACAAATTTATCGTGATTATCAGATTGAGCATATACTTCTGCTAATGCTCGAAGTTGAGAGTTAGAGCCAAAAACAAGATCAGTTCTTGATGCTCTTCTTACTTTTTCACCTGTTTTGCGATTAGTTGCTTGATAAGAATTACTTCCTGTTGCTTCCCACTTAACTTCCATATCAATAAGTTTTACAAAGAAATCATTTGTTAGCCTACCTGGTGTATCAGTAAAAATACCGCGATCATCTGAACTAATGCCTAATGCTCTCATACCACCAATCAACACAGTCATTTCTGGTGCGGTAAGTCCTAATAGGTGAGCTTTATCTAACATTAACTCTTCAGGACTAACGGAAAAGTTTTTCTTTAAATAATTTCTGAAACCATCAGCCATAGGCTCAAGAACAGAAAATGATTCTATATCAGTTTGACTTTGATTGGCGTCACCTCGACCAGGGGAAAAGGGAACATCAATTCCAGATGCTTTTTCAATTCCAACATTTCCTGCAAGTACAATAACATCCGCAATTGATGCTCCTGATCCCGAAGCTATGTTTTCTAAAATTTCCAATACACGCTTAAGTTGGTCTGGTTTATTTACTTCCCAATTTTTTTGAGGCTCAAGTCGAATACGAGCACCGTTTGCCCCACCTCTCATATCTGTTCCTCGAAATGTTGAAGCACTTCCCCATGCAGTCTCAATCATTTCTTGAATAGTTAAATCACTCCCAATAATTTTTGCTTTTACTGCATCTATATCGTAGTCAGACTTACCTACTGGAATTGGATCTTGCCATATAAGTTCTTCTTTAGGAACTTCTGGACCCATATATCGATTAACAGGACCCATATCTCGGTGCAGAAGTTTAAACCAAGCACGAGCAAAAGCGTCTTGAAATACATCTGGATTTTTATGAAAGTGTTCAGATATTTTTCTATATTCAGGATCTTCACGCATTGCCATATCTGCAGTAGTCATCATCGTAGGTATTCGAATTGATGAATCTTCAACATCTGGGGCAAGATCTTCCTCTTTAGGATTTACCGCATGCCAAATGTGAGCACCAGCAGGGCTTTTAGTGAGTTCCCAGTCATATCCTAGCAATAAATCAAAATAGCCATTATCCCATTTAATAGGATTGGCAGTCCAGGCTCCTTCAATACCACTCGTAATAGTATCTCTTCCATGACCAGAACCATATGAGCTCATCCAACCAAAACCCATTTCCTCAATTGGAGCAGCTTCTGGTTCAGGACCGACATGTTTTGGATCACCCGCACCATGGGCTTTACCAAAAGTATGACCGCCTGCAGTAAGAGCTACAGTTTCTTCATCATTCATAGCCATACGAGCAAATGTTTCACGGATATCTTTAGCGCTAGCAAGTGGATCAGGATTACCATCAGGACCTTCAGGATTAACATAAATTAAACCCATCTGTACCGCAGCTAAAGGATGCTCAAGATCTCGTTCACCCGTATAGCGTTTATTAGTAAGCCATTCTTTTTCCATTCCCCAATAAATATCTTCTTCAGGGGCCCAAATATCTTCACGCCCACCACCAAAACCAAAAGTTTTTCCACCCATTGATTCAATAGCAACATTGCCGGATAAAATAAACAAATCAGCCCAACTAATTTTATTTCCATATTTTTGTTTGATTGGCCAAAGTAATCTTCGCGCCTTATCTAAATTTCCATTATCCGGCCAGCTATTAAGAGGAGCAAAACGTTGTGCACCTGTACCACCGCCGCCACGACCATCGCCAGTTCTATATGTTCCTGCAGCATGCCAAGTCAATCGAATAAAAAATGGGCCATAGTTACCATAATCGGCAGGCCACCATTCTTGGGAATCGGTCATAAGGTTATTTAGATCTTTCTTTAAAGATTTATAGTCAAGTTTTTTAAATTCTTCATGATAATTAAACTTTTTCCCCATCGGGTTAGACTTATTATCATGCTGATGAAGAATGCTAATATTTAATTGATTTGGCCACCATTCCCTGTTTGATGTGCCGCTTTGATTATTGCTAGTAACAGCTCCATGCATTACAGGACATTTAGTTATATCGCTCATTCATATTCTCCCTTTAAGATCTTTTTAATTTTTTTAATTTCTACAGCTTAAATGATATACAAAAAATATAAATTATTAATTTTTATTTCGTCTCACTTGTTTCAATTAGTATATCTTAATTATATTACTATGAATTTTTAGTAAGTCATATAGATGCTCTTCTAAATAAAACTATTTTCTCTGTCATGCTCTTTATATTTAATGCATTAATAGTAGTATCGATGATTGATTATTTTTATAGGTGATTAATGATTTGCGGATTGTATGTATCAATAGATACCACAGTCATAGCCGCTGAATGCTCAAATTCCTTATTTAATTTAAAGATTCAATAGCTTTTTTAGTTGTTTCAAACATTTCATCAATCTGCTCATTCTTAACAATTAAAGGAGGAGAAAAGGCAATAGTATCACCATTTGCTCTGATCATTACGCCGAGCTCCCAAGCCTTTTTCATAGCTTCAAATCCTCTAGATCCAATAGCACCTTCTCGGGCTTCAATTTCTACTGCAGCAATTAAGCCCATATTGCGAATATCAATGACATTCTTAGTTCCTTTCAATGAGTGAGCTACTTCTTGCATATATTTAGCACTTTCTACGGCACTTTCGAATAGCCCCTCTTCCTTATAAATGTCTAAAGACGCTAATGCAGCTGCGCAAGCTACCGGGTGCCCTGAATAAGTATAGCCATGAAATAATTCAATAGGAGCATCTGCATGATCCATCATAGAATTGTAAATATGATCTTGTACAACTGTAGCGCCCATCGGAATAGTGGCATTGGTTAGAGCTTTAGCACAGCAGATTATATCAGGCGTAACATCGAAAAATTCTGCAGCAGTAGGAGTTCCCATTCTACCAAACGCAGATATAACTTCATCAAAAATTAATAAAATATCATGCTTAGTACAAAGCTCCCTTAACTTCTTAAGATACCCTTTGGGGGGAGGTAGGACTCCTGTTGATCCGGCTATAGGCTCAACAATGACAGCTGCAATTGTAGAAGCATCATGAAGTTGCACAAGCCTCTCTAAATCATTTGCAAGTTCAGCTCCATATTCAGGAAGGCCTTTGCTAAAAGCATTTAATTCAGGATTATGAGTATGTCTTAAATGATCAACTCCACTTAGCATACTTCCAAAATACATTCTATTCTTAACCATACCTCCAACAGATATTCCTCCAAAACCTACACCGTGATATCCTCTTTCTCGGCCAATTAATCTCGTCTTAGAAGCTTTACCTCTTGCTCTTTGATAAGCGAGAGCAATTTTTAACGCTGAATCGACAGCTTCAGATCCTGAATTAGAAAAGAAAACATGATTCATTTCTTCTGGAAAAATTTCTACTAGTCGGTTTGCAAGTTCAAATTGTTTAGGATGACCAAACTGAAAAGGCGGGGAGTAGTCTAGTTCTCCAATTTGATTGTATACAGCGTCTTGAATTTTCTTTCTTCCATGTCCTGCATTGACACACCACAGTCCTGCAGTAGCATCTAATATGTTTCTTCCATCATCACTTATAAAGTGCATATCTTTTGCTCCTACTATAATTCTAGGGTCTTTTTTAAAAGTTTTATTTGGAGTGAATGGCATCCATAAGGATTCCAGGTTATTTGGCTTCATATTTTTAATTTTTTCTAATAAATATCAATTTTTCTTTTTTTCTTTCTTTTCTTTTCTTTTTTCTTTCATACTTTTAGAAGCAGGTTTTTTAGCTTCTTTCTTTTTATCTAAATTTTTTCCCATTTTTTATAATCCTTCTTTACAAATTGTGATTAAATCCTATCCCCAATTAAATTATATTCAATCTTTATTATTACAATTTTAGTACTAGAGGGAGTTTAATAAAAGGTTAAATTTTATCGACTAAATTAAGAAAATTGTCATATTCTTTTTCATTAATTCCAACAGTTATTTTAGGGTCGTCAAATTTTTTTTCCTCAACGTCCTTAATATATTCTTTGAAAGCATTAACTCTTTCATCATGCAATCGATCAAACTCTTGCTTGAAGTTTCTGTAAACTCTTGCATGTCTCGGTATATGTCCGCTCGTATAACCTAAGACATCCTGTGAAAACAAATATTGCCCATCACAAGTAGAGCCACTTCCCATTGAAATAGTTAAAAGTTTTACTTTTTTTGTGACAATTTCTGCCACTTGAGGTGGAACTACTTCAACTTCTAACCCGATCGCTCCCGCATCATCAAGTTCCATAGCATGTCTCACAACACCTAGTGCTTCTTCGGCTGTTTTTCCAATCGCCCTATATCCACCAATCCAAGTATTATTTCCTGGCACTAAACCTACATGACTAATAACCGGAACATTTTCCGTTCTTAAATCTTTAATTAATTTAGCACTATTGTTTGTATAAAAAGAATCACATCCAATAGTCATTAATTTATAAGCAGCTTGTATTGCCTCCGTAGAATTTGCAAAAGATCTCTCTGGAGCAGCACTCATTAAATGTGTGTTCGGAGCAGCCTCTCTAATTCTTTTAACATCATCAAGTGTGCCATGAATGCCATGCCAAGGCATGCCATAAGCAGTTACTATCATGTCCATCCCAGCCTCTTCAGCCGCCGCCGCCTCTTCAACATTATTTACATAAACTTCATGGATTTGTTTTTTTCCTTTTAATTTTAATAATTCATAGACTGTTAATTTTTTTTTTGTCATATTTTTATCCTATCAATTTAATTAACTCATTAACTGTTGTTTCGCTTTTGTTCATATCACAAACCTTTTCGCCTCTAGCCATTCCAACAATTCTATCTGCAATTTCATGAATATGGTAGAGGTTATGACTTATAAAAATACTACTTATTCCCATGCTAGATAGACTCTTTACATATTCTAATACTTTTAAAGTTTCTTTTACTGATAGATGATTTGTAGGTTCATCTAAAATTAACATTTTTGATTTAAAGTACATTGATCTCGCTATAGACACTCCTTGTCTTTCGCCACCAGATAACTCTTTGACTGGTATATGAGGCGATCTTAAGTCAAGACCGACTTCTTTAATGGCTTGCATCGATTCGATATTCATTTTTTTTTCATCAAGAATACCTAAGGATTTTAATCCAAACTTCTTAGGCTCTCTTCCAATAAAAACATTTCTAGCAATAGACATTTCTTGAAACATTGTGTTGTACTGATGAATTGTTTCGATTCCTAAATTCATTGCTGTTTTAGGATTTTTAATTTTAATTTTATTTCCTTCAAAAAAAATTTCACCTTTATCTAGATTATGAACCCCACAAATGATTTTAATTAAAGTTGATTTTCCTGCACCGTTATCACCAATTAAACCAATTACCTCCCCTTTATTAATAGTGAGGTCGACATCTTTTAAAGCATGTAAGTTCCCATACCATTTATTTAATTGAGAACATTTTAATAATTCTATATTTGAATTATTCGTCATCTTTCAACCTTATTTTATCTGCTGTATTTTTAGTAACAGTATTGAGAATAACTGCTATTACGATTAGTGCACCAACAGCAAATTTAAACCAGTTTCCATCAACTCGAGATAGTATGAGTATGTTGTCTATAATTGATAAGAGTAGTGTCCCAATTAAAGCGCCAAAAGCAGAACCTATTCCTCCCATTAAGGATGCTCCACCCACAACAGCAGATGCTATTGCTTGTAATTCTAATCCTTGTCCTAAGCTTGTAATTACAGTCTTAATTCTAAAAGACTGAATAATTCCAGCAAAACCAGCCAATATCGAGCACAAGACAAAACATGTTGCCTTAACTTTAAAGGTATTGATTCCTAAATCTTGAGCTGCCTTTGGATTTTCGCCAGTTGCAAAAATCCAGTTGCCAAAATTCGTTTTTTTTAAAACATAATTACAAATTAGAGCTATCCCAATTAGCCAGAATATTGAAACTCTGAACATATCAACTCTTCCAACCAACCATTCTGTGGGTAGATCTTTAGGAACGCTTGGTGGGAAACCTCCACTTATAACAACAGCTATACTTCTCGCCATAAAAAGCATTCCAAGAGTTGCAATGAAAGAAGGTATTTTAAATTTTATTGTTACAACTGCATTTATAAAACCAATAGATGCTGCAGCTAAAAGGCCTATTAATATAGATGCTACATAATGTAATTCATGGTCAGATATTAATATCATAGTAACTATCGGAGATACTGCAAAGACAGAACCTACTGATAAATCAAACTCTCCAGAAATCATTAAAATCGTTATTCCTAAAGCAACTAAGGCTAGTTCAGGATAGGTTGAAAGAATGACCATAAAGTTTCGAGAATTTAAAAATCGGTCGTTTGAAAAAGTAAATAAAATTAAGAGAAATAAGAAAATTGCGAGAGCACTGAACTCAGGTCGAGATAATAATGATTTTATTTTATTTTTACTGATCATATTTAAGAAAAGTGACCACCTACCTAGGAAAGAAAAATGGCCACTTATTAAATTATCTTTTTATTATCTTACGCCCATTTCAATATATTTACGAACAACGGAAACGTCAGAAGGATAAACAAAAGCTTTACCAGTGTTTACATCCCAAGCGCTTAAACCAAATTCTTTCATTAAATACATTTGTAGAATAGGAAGATATCCTTGGAGGTATGGTTGTTGGTCAATGGTTAAGTGAACATAACCCTCATCCATTTCATCCATTACGATATCAACAAGATCAAACATGCCCATTAGAAATTCATTTTTCTTATAACCAAGATCTCTTAAGCAGTTTCCAGCTCCAGCCCCCCAGAATCCCGCATCAAAATATGCAGTTGTCTCTGGATGTCCTTGAACATAAGCACAAATTCTTTGACCGGTAACACTAGTGTCAAGACCGGAATCAATTGTATCCCATGTAACCTTTTTATTAGGATTAGCAGCTTTATATTCTTCCATAAACTTTCTAACACCACCAATTCTTGCTTCAGCCCAACTCTGGCCTGGAGCAGATAAACCTAACAATACATGAGTATCTCCGTCAGGAAACTGTTTTGATAGTTCTTTACCAAGTTCATAGCCAGCCTGAAATAAATCTTGACCTACAAAAGCTAGTCTTGCATTTCCAGCGGCACCTTCAGAGTCATCAACGTTTGTTGTGATAACAGGAATACCTGCATCTATAGCTTTTTGAACAGCCTCATCAAACATATTATCTTCAACGATCACTAAAGAAATACCATCAATACCTTGCTCAACTAATGCTTCTAAATTTGTTAGTTGCATTTGTAAGTTTCCATTTTCTTGATTGAAAACTAATTGACAATCTACGTCTAAAGTTTCGCAAGCATCATCCATACCTCTTTTAATTCCTTGCCAGAATGTATTACTTGTATCAACTTGTGTGAGCACACTAAATTTATATTTAGCGTTTGCCGGTAAAGACAAAAGCATCATAGAAATTAAAATTGCACTAATTTTTAATAATTTCATTTTTATTGTTCCTCCAAAAAATGTTATTTAATAATCTTATTATATTTAAAAATGTAGATGTTTTATATAATTCTTTTATAAAATGCTAATAAGTATGATGATCATACTTATTAGATAAGTATTATTTTATTTTGTAAGTATGGCTCTGATCAAAAGCTTGTTTTATAAGTGATGGAAGAACAGATTTCCAAAATGCAAATAGAGAAGGGTGTGCTTTTGGAATTTGATCTTTAATTAAATCATGAATTTTTGGTAAATTGTAAGATGGTACAGTAGGAAACAAATGATGTTCTAGATGGTACTCCATATGATAATATAGAAAACTTAAAACTGGATTTAATTTTATATTATGTGTAGATAATCTATGATCTTTAACATCAAAAGGAACAGCTAGGTGTTGGGTTATGTTTACAATTTGATTTAATGGCGCGCCAATATAATTAGGAAGCATTAGAAGAAAAATTGGAAGCCAGCTACCGATTAAAAATGAAAAATAAATTATACCAATCCAAATCAAGATAAAAAATCTTGAGTTCCAAATAATCTTATTTTTATCATTTTCAGGCGCATTTTGTTTAACTACTTCAGTTAAATTTCCAAAAGCATGTTTAATTACTTCAGCTTGGAGAGTTTTGTGCGGATATAACAATTGCCCAAAAGGAATAAATTGAAAGAAAAAACGTATTAAATCTGTTGGTCTTTCAACCTGAATTTCAAAATCATAATCATCATGAGTTTGGAGCGTGTGACTATGATGAAATGTATGGCTCCATCTCCATCTTATTGGTTCAAAATTTCCCATGAAGGAACTGATATAATAAAATACATCATTTGCTAATCTCGATTTAAAAGCTGTTCTATGCAAAGTCTCATGCCAATTAGAAGGACTATAAGCCCAAATAGTTCCATAAATCAAAATCCAAAGAACGCACCATAGTGTGCCCCAAGATATTGCAGTCAAATAGCCAAAGAAAATTAATGAGGTAAAATAAATTAAAAAATGTTTGGCGCCGGCCCAATTACTTCTTCTAGAAAGATTTTTTAGTGTCTTTCGATCTATTTGAGGTTTAAACCAAGTATCATCAGCTAACATATTTTAATTATGCCCTTTCTACCGCTCCTGTTATTAAAGCGGTCACCTCTTCTGGAGAACTGTCACTTGCTTTTTTATTTGCAACTAGTTGACCTCTTCTTAAAACAGCAATTCTATCACTAACCGCAAAAACATCTGGCATTCTATGGCTTATTATTACAACAGCAACACCTTGTTTTTTGAGTTGTTTTATTAATTCTAATACTTCAGCCACTTGCCTAACACTTATCGCAGCTGTGGGCTCATCTAATAATACTACTTTCGCTTGAGATAATTTTGTTCTTCCAATTGCCACTGCCTGCCTCTGTCCTCCAGACATCATGCGTACTTCTTCTTCAGGTAATGTTTCAGATTTTAATTCCTTAAATATATCCTTTGCTCTTTGAAACATTTTGGAAAAATTCAGAATAGATATAAATCCAAAACTTTTTGTAATTTCTCTTGTTAAAAAAATATTTGAAGCTGCAGTTAAATTATCACATAGGGCTAAGTCCTGGTAGACAACTTCTATTCCTTTATCTCTAGCATCCATTGGCTTTAAGAATTCAACTTTTTGATTTTCAAAACTAATAGAACCAGACGATTGTTTAAAATTACCAGCTATGATTTTTACTAATGTTGATTTTCCTGCCCCATTATCTCCCATAAGACCTAGAACTTCTCCAGCATCTAGGGAGAGATTTACACCATCTAATGCTTGCACTGCGCCGAAACTTTTAGATATATTTTCTAACTTTAAAATCGACATTATTATTCTTTATTTCCTGAATTTTTTTTAAAAGTAACATTAGAGTTTATAACAACAGCTAAAAATATAATTATTCCCTTAACAACTTTGTTTAAGTCGGGATCAATACCCCAATGAATAAGACCATTACTAATCATGGCTATAAATAAGACTCCTAATAAAGTTCCTGTCATGGTTCCTACAGCACCTCCTAATGCGGTTCCACCAACAACAACCGCTGCAATAACATCAAATTCCATCCCCTCCCCAACAGTGGAGTTTCCAGAAGAAACTCTAGCTACAAAAAGTATTCCCACTAATGCAGAAAACATACTTGTAATCATAAGAGTTATAATCTTTATTTTGTCAACGTTTAGACCAATACTTCTTGCTGCCTTAGGGTTTCCTCCAACGGCATAAATGTTTGTTCCTAAAACAGTGTACTTACTTAAAAACCAAAAAATAAAAAAAACCATTAGCATAATCCAAGTAACAGTTGGTAGCCCTAATACATCCCCACCAAAAAAATATCTAAAAGGTTTATTGCTAATAGCAAGAGGTCTTCCTTCGGTAATGAAAAGTGAGTAACCTCTTAACGCGCTCCACAAAGCAAGTGTTGTAATAAAAGTAGGTATCATGAGCTTAGTTCTTGCTATACCTATAAAATAACCAAGAAATAAACCCCAGGCTAATACGATAAAAGCTGCAAAAGTATAATTAAACTCAAACCACTTAACCAAAATTACAAAAAATACGCCTGACCAAGCTACTGCAGGACCTACACTGATATCAATTTCTCTAGTAATTAAAACAAATGTCATTGGGAATGCAACAAGTCCAACGTAAGAAGCACTTCTTAATATGCTCATAAAATTTCTTTGTGTAAAAAAGTTTTCTGAAGTAAAGCCAAATATTAATAAAACTGAAATTAATGCAATTAGAAGCCCAATTTCATGAATATTGCTAACTTTTAATTTTGGTTTATTTTTCATTTTAATTAATTTTATTGTTTAACAATATAATTAAATAGGGGCATTATTGAAACACCCCTATAAAAAGTTAATTAAATCTAACGCTCAGATAACCACTTATCAATAGCTAAGCGGTCTACAGTTGTGAAGACTTTTGTTGGAGTTAATTGAACGAACTCATCAATTTTTTCTCCTTTAATTGCCTTCAAGGCAGCTTTCATAGCGCCTGCACCCATTTCTCTTGGAAATTGAGAATTAAGAGCTAATAAAATTTCTCCATCAGCAACAAAATTCATTAATTCTTCAGTAGCGTCTGTGCCCATAACATAAGTCTTACCTAATTGTCCTGAAGCTAAAACGGCATTTACCGCACCAATTGTTCCGCCTTCATTTGCAGCATACATTAAGTTAATTTCTGGATTAGCAATTAACATGTCAGTACCAATTTGAGTCGCTTTATCATTAGCAAATGCTTCTTGATTATTCACTACTTCAAAATTAGCGCCTGTAGATTCTATGCCAGCAATAAAGCCATCTTCTCTTTCTTGGCAAGCTTCATATCTATTACAGTTATGAATACCTATTTTTAAATCGATACCAGCTTTGATTGCCCAATTTCCAGCAATGATTCCTACTGGATATCCGAGTTCTCTTTGACTAGTAGTAACTAAAGCATAAGCAAGTCTTTTAGCGTCATCATCATTTAAACAAGTATTATAGCAAACTACAGGAATACCGGCTTCTGCAAGTCTTTCAACTGCAGCTACAGAAGCATCCGTAGAAACGGGTGACATGATCACAACCTCAACACCTGTTGCAATTAAAGTGTCAATAGAAGATGACTCTTTAGCTACATCACTTTGTGAGTTAGTTCCTTTTAAGTCTATACCCTCTGCTGCTCCAGCAGCTTCAATTCCTACTTTAATTTCTCCAAAAAATCCTGCTGTATCTAAATATAAAGCACCAACTTTAATTTTAGCTGACGCAGATGAGACAGAAAGCATTAAAGCAGAAACTAATATCAATAGTATTTTTTTCATTTTATTTTTCCTCCATGAAAGTGTTTTTTATATATGAATACTATAAAAATTTAAGATTTAAACAAATTGTATTTTTATTTAGACAATTTTTTATTATTTTTAGCCATCAATATGAGTTTTTTGAATTTATTTATAGAATATAAAAAGTAATCTTTTTTTTGATATCATTAAGTATGTTCGTCATACTTAAAAAAAAAGTTTGAATTTGAGATTATCATCATTTATATTGGAGGTTATTATTTTGATCTATAAGTTAAAATGATATTATAAAAATTATGTCTGTTATTATTGATGAAAATGTATCCGCTAGTTTAGAAGAAAAATTAGGTGCAAATATTTGGTGGAAGCCAGATATTGATAAAAAAGCTCTAAAGGCACTCTGCGTTAAAAAGTCAGGACCCGGTATCTTATATGTGAGTCTCTATTTCACTGCCTTAGTATCTATGGGATATTTAGCTTATGTGACATGGGGTACGTATTGGAGTATCTTATTTTTTTGGTTATATGGAACGATTTATGCATTTAGCGGTGCATACGACCACGAGGCAAGACATAGAACTCTTTTTAAAGGTAGAAGAGCGAATGATCTTTTTGGTTATATATTTTCTTTCATGACTAATTTTGAGCCTATTAGATGGAGATGGACGCATACACTACATCATAGCTATACATTACACACAACAGAGCCACTTGATTTTGAAATTCAGGTTGATAGACCTAGTAAGTTATTTAAATTCTTTGTAAGTTTTATACCTTTTGGTCCTTTGCTTTGGATACATCAGTCCTACTTAGCTGAAACTCTTAAAAATTCATTAGGCATCATCACACCTGTTATTGACCAGTGTGTCCCTAAAGAACATCAGTGGAAAGTAATTTTATCATCGAGGATTCATATGGGAATTTGGTTAGGCATAATTGGATTTTCAATCTATTTTAATACCATTCTCCCTGTGTTATATTTTTTATTACCTACTTTTTATGGAAATACTTTTTTTGCATTATGTGGATTAACACAACATGCTGGATTGCCTTTTAACGTCAAGGATCATCGTATTAACACAAGAACTGTTCTCCTAAACCCGATATTGAGTTGGCTTTACGTTAAGCTAGAATATCATCAAGAACATCATATGTTCCCAATGGTACCTTGGTATAACTTACCTAAATTACATAATTTAATTAAAAGTCAAATGCCTAAGCCAAATAATGGTCTTATTAGTGCATATAGAGATATATTTCCTGCTATTGTAAAACAGGCTTTTGATCCTAAATATGAGCCACCGAGTAAACTGCCAAAAACAACTTAGTATTTTGATTTTGAAGTATTTAATTTATTTTAAAGATAATGCAAAATAAAAAAGAACACATCGTAATTTTAGGCGGAGGTCAATCAGCGAGTCATGCAGCTTCCGAAATAAGAAAATATAATACTAATTCTATTATTTCGATCATAAGCAATGAAGACAATTTACCTTATGAAAGACCTCCTCTTTCAAAAGACTGTTTGCTAAATAAAATGGAATATAAAGAATGTGTATTCTTTAACAAAGATTTTTACAAAAAAAATGATATCAATTTCTTTAATAATGAACTAATCAAAACTGTAGAATTTAACTCTCAAACAGTAGAAACAAGTAAAAGAAAAAAAATACCTTACGATAAGCTTTTAATTGCACTGGGAAGCAGTAATAAAAAATTTATTAAACCAGATGTTGATAGTAGCAATTTTTATTATCTTCGAAGTATAGAAGAGAGTATTAAAATTAAAGAAAAAATGCTTAGTTGTGAAAATATTTTAATTATTGGTGGTGGTTTTATAGGTTTGGAACTTGCTTCCTCAGCTAGTCAACTTAAAAAAAATGTTTACGTAATTGAAATGGGAAGTCAGCTAATGGGAAGAATTATTCCTAAAAAAATAGCCAAAATTGTTCAACAAAAACATGAATTAAAAGGAGTTACATTTAGTTTAAATACCAAAGTTCTAAAGATAAAAAATATTAATAATCATTATGAAGTGAATTTATCAAACAATAAAAAAATAAAATGTGACATGATTATTGCAGGTATAGGGTCTGAACCAAATACTGAATTATTTAAAAAAACGGATCTTAAAATTGAAAATGGAGTAATTACAAATGAATATTGTGAAACTTCAATTGAAAATGTTTATGCTGCGGGTGATGTTGCAAATTTCTACCATCCTTTTTATGAAATGTATATGAGGCTTGAATCGTGGAAACACGCGCAAAATCATGGAATAATTGCCGGTAGAAATATTGCCAATAAAAGAGAAGCCTATAAGGAAATACCTTGGATGTGGTCTGATCAATTTGATTTAAATTTACAACTGACAGGTTTATGCCAAGATTTTGATACATTTATCGAAAGAGGTGTAAGTGCAACCGATGGACTAATTCATTTTTTTATTAAAAATAGAAAAATCATTGGAGCATGTGGAGTTGGGGTAGGCGGTAAAATCGGGAGAGATATTAGGCTTGCTAGTAGAATATCTGAAAAAAAAATTAAAGTAACAAAAGAAATTCTATCTAATACAAATTTAAAGTTAAATAAACTTCTGACTTAGTAATAATTATATAAGGAGTCACGATTATTTCTTTTTCTAATTTTATTAATTATTTTGCTATTAGCCTCTTCCCACTTTATTATAGAATTAATTATTGGTTTTAAAGTCCTCCCAAAATCCGTTATACTGTAAGCAGTTCTTGTTTTAGTTCCCTTATCTTTTTTTTGTGATACCAGTTCATCTTTTAACAATTGTTTTAATTGTTTACTTAAAATCTGTTGATTGATATTTTCAATCTCATTCTTTAATTCGCTAAAACCCATATCTTTTTTAAATAATTGAAATAAAATTTCAATTTTATATTTATCTATAAATAAATTAAGAGCGCTTCTAAGAGTTGAACTTGGTGTGATCATAGGAGTATGTTATACATACTTCTATGATATTAAAAATAAATATTTTATTATTATGTAATTTATATATAATTTTAATCCATAAAATAAAATTAACGTATGTAAAATATGAATAGTGATAATAATAGCTGGCACCCTGTTTGTAAAGAAGATGAGATTGATATGGACGATCTAATTCGCTTTGATTTCGAAGAGTCGACTTATTGTATTTATAGAATTGAGGATGGATTTTATGCAACAGATGGTATCTGCTCTCATGAAGCTGTTCATTTGGAAGACGGCTTAGTAATGGACGGTGAAATTGAATGTCCTATGCATCAAGGTATATTTGATATTAAAACAGGAAAAGCCAAAAGTGCTCCTGTATGTATAGATTTAAAAACTTATCCAGTTAAATCTGAAGATGGAAATATTTTTATACAAATTAATTCAAAAGGGATATAATAGAAATAAATAATGAGTAAATATTCTTATGAATCAATTGAAAATCAAGACCAAAATATGAAAACTTGGTTTAAGCCAAAAATTGACCCTAAAATTTTAAAAGAACTCACAAAAAGAAAAGACTCGCCAGGTTGGATAAATACAATCACTTATTTTTCTGTTTTAATTATATCTGGATATGTTGCTTTTTTAACCTGGGGTACCTGGTGGTCTTTACCAGCTTTTTTTATTTATGGAACTATTTATGCTTTTTCAAATGCAAGATGGCATGAATATGGTCATAGATCTGTTTTCAAAACAAGATGGTTAAATGATTTTTTTTATTATATATCCAGTTTTTTTTCATACTTTGAACCAATCTCTTGGAGGTGGAGTCACACCCATCATCACAGCAGAACTATTCATCAAAATATTGATTATGAAATCCAAGTAACCAGACCTTCAAATCTTTTAGATTTATTTTTTCTAGACTTATTTGGAATTAAAAGAGTATTTTTTGAATTTAAAAAAGTTTTTCTGCACTCCCTCGGAATTATGACTTCAGTTGCTCAAGATTGTGTGCCTGAAAATCAAAGATCAAAAATGATATGGAGTAGTAGAATATTCATGTTAATAAAAATTTCTGTAATTGCATGGGCAATACTTATTGAAAGTTTTCTTCCTTTGATGTTTGTTATTCTTCCTAACATGTATGGTAGTCCCATTTTTCAAATGACTACTTTGTTGCAACATGGAGGCTTAAGAGCAGATACCTGGGACCACAGGGAGAGCACAAGAACATTCTTAGTAAACCCAGTTCATGGATGGTTGTTGTATTTTAATATGCAATATCATGTCGAACACCATTTATTCCCTCAAGTTCCTTTTTATAATCTTCCAAAATTACATAAAGTAATAAAAGACCAACTACCTAAACCTAATAAGGGCTTTATTCGTGCTTTGTTTGAAATGATCCCAGCTATTCTAAAGCAATCAAGAGATCCCCAGTACTTTATTTCTAGAAACTTAAATACTTAATTTTTTACATTTTAATTAAGTTTTTAATTTTTTTTTTATGTGTATATATTAGTGATCTTGAAATCTAATCTCAATAATTTATTGCCAGATAATTTTGAACTAAGTAAAGAGTTTAAAGACATTTCCGAACAAATAGAACATTCGGATGACAATTTTTATATAACAGGTAAGGCCGGTAGTGGAAAATCGACTTTATTATCTTACTTTAGAACTATAACTCAAAAAAAAGTTGCTGTTCTTGCCCCAACTGGAGTTGCTGCAATTCGCATTAAAGGTCAGACAATTCATTCCTTTTTTCGTTTTCCACCTAAAGTAATGCAGACTAAACATATAAGAAAAGTATGGGATCAGGATATTTTACTTAATCTAGACGTCTTGATCATCGATGAGATATCAATGGTTCGTGCAGATATTTTTGATGCTATTGATTACAGCTTAAGAGTGCATAGAAAAAAACTAACAAAACCTTTTGGTGGAGTGCAGTTAGTTGTCTTTGGAGACTTGTTTCAGTTGCCACCTGTTGTAAATTTTGATGAGTCAGATATTCTTAGAAGACTATATCCTAATGGAAGTTTTTTTTTTCATTCTAATATATTTCAAGATAGCCACTTTCATAAGATAGAGCTTCAATATATTTATCGACAAAAAGATGAATATTTTATTCAATTATTAAATGGAATTCGCGATGGATCGATTACGAATTCAGAATTAAGTGATCTTAATCAATCTGTTTCTCATAAAATAAATATGCAGGAAGGAAAAATTATTCTGACAACGACAAATGCTCAGGCAAATAAATTTAATCAAGACTATTTATCTCAAGTACCAGGAGAAGAGCTCAATTTTAGAGCACAGGCACAGGGTAACTTTGGAAAAGAAATATTTCCTACTGATGAACTCCTTCGACTAAAGCAAGGCGCACAAGTTTTGATGATTAAAAATGATCCTGAAAAAAGATGGGTTAATGGTTCTATAGGAAAAATTCATTCTATTGCAGAAAAAAAAATTAAAGTTTTTATAGACGGTAAAATTTATGAAGTAAGAAAAGAAAAGTGGGAACGTATACAATATCAATATGATGATAGTAAGGAAGAAATTAGTGAAAAAGTTGTCGGCTCGTTCAAACAGTACCCTATGAAACTTGCTTGGGCCATCACAATACATAAGAGCCAAGGTCAGACATTTGATAAAGTAATTATCGATATGAGTAGAGGTGCTTTTGCGGCAGGCCAACTTTATGTTGCAATGTCTAGATGTAAGACTTTAGATGGAGTGGAATTAGTTCGCCCAATATTAAAATCAGATATTATGGTAAATCAAGATATTGTAAGTTTTCAAAATTAATGAAAAAAGCACTATATGCAATAGTTGTGTTTGGAATAATTGGTTTTGGCCTATACACAGCTTCTAACTTTCAAAAGCAAAAGCTTTTAAAAATTTGCAAAGAAGAAAGTACTTCGTTAGGAGGCATTGAGTCTTGCTTGAAGTATCACCTAAAGTTAGACTCTTAAGGATTTTAAAATGTTATTTCTCCAAGATAGTTATATTAAAGAATTCGATTCAGTTATTACTGAAATTATTGATAATAAAGTTTTTTTAGAAGAAACAGCTTTTTATGCAAAAAGTGGCGGACAACCTGGAGATCAGGGAATTTTTAAGGTAGAGGAAAAAACATATAAAGTTATAGACACTATTAAGGATGATGGAAAAATAGCTCATGTAATTGAAGGAGATTTAAATTTTAATATAGGGCAAGTTATTCATGGAAAAATTGATTGGGTATTGCGATATCGATTTATGAGAATGCATTCCACTATGCATTTGCTTTGTTCAGTATTGCCCTACTATGTTACGGGCGGTCAAATAAATTCTGAGAAAAGTAGAATAGATTTTGATTTAGGTGAAGAGAAATACGATATCGATTTTTTGCAAGATCAGGTTAATAGTTTGATAAAAGAAGACCACCAAGTTTCTTATGAGTGGATCACCACAGAAGAATTAGCAGCTCAGCCAGAATTAGTAAGAACCTTATCTGTTCAGCCGCCAAATATTAGTGGGCAAATAAGGTTGGTAAAGATTGGCTCAATTGACTTGCAACCCTGTGGAGGAACTCACATCCATAGCACTAAAGAAATTGGAAAATTCCATTTTATAAAATTTGAAAGTAAGGGAAAAAAAAATAAGAGAATTCACTTCACGGTGAATGAATGAGAAAAGCGTCTTTCTTCGATTTTTCAATCTTATTACTATTAGCTGCTATTTGGGGCTCTGCATTTTTTAATATAAAAATAGCTTCTAGCTCATATACTCCTATAACATTAGCTCTTGGAAGAGTTTTATTTGCTGGCATCCCTTTGCTGACATATTGTTATTTTAAAAAAATCAAAATTAGTTTTCTTGGATCGGAGTGGAAATTGTTAGCAGGCATTGCATTAGTAAATTTAGTCCTGCCCTTTTTTTTTATTTCATATGGAATTATTAAAGTTCAAAGTAATCTTGCAGCTATCTTAATGTCTGTAGCTCCAATTGCCGCTACTATTTTTGGACATTTTTTTACAAAAAATGAAAAAAATACTTTAATGAATTCTGCTGGTATTCTTGTAGGATTCTTAGGAATTGTTTATCTATTTTCAGATGACATACTCATCAATGAGACGAATATTTTCTCAGCACTTATAATTATTTTAGGCCCAATTTGTTATACCTTAGGAGGCTTAGTGACATTGAGACTAGAGAATAAAAAAAATGAAGACGTCACAACATCCATCTTGATTTGGGCAATAATATTTTTAATACCTTTATCATTTATTATAGAGAAACCTTGGAATTTAGATTTAGAAATAAAGCCTACTTTGTCTCTTATTTATCTTGGAGTTATACCCACTGCTGGAGCTTGGTTATTAAGATTTTATATTTTAAGAAAAAATGGTTTAGTTTTTCAATCTCAAGTAGCCTATCTTATTCCAATTTTTGGTTTATTTTTTGGATTTATATTTTTAGATGAGATCATTACACATAAAGTAATTATTTCTCTTGGGGCAGTTTTAGTAGGTATCTTTTTAGTTGAAAGAAGTAAATATTCTAAAAAGAAGTCATTAAAAAGTGACTAATAGTAATTTCAACTTTTTCATATATTATTTGCCCATTAATGACTGACCAAACACTTATATCTATAAATAATATTTCTAAGGTTTACGGAAATAAATTTACAGCTTTAAAAAATATTAATTTAGAAATAAAAAAAGGTGAAATTATTGCTCTTTTAGGACCTAATGGAGCGGGGAAGACAACCTTAATTAATACAATTTGTGGAATTGTTCTTCCAACTGAAGGTACGATTACAGTAGATGGATTTGATGTAGTCAAAGAGTATAAAAAGACCAAATCTATTATTGGACTTGTTCCTCAAGATGGTGCTTTAGAAGCCTTTGAGACAGTCTTTAGTAATGTGAGTTACTCAAGGGGCCTTTATGGAAAAAAGAGTAATCCTGAATATATTGAAAAAATTTTAAAAGAACTTTCTTTATGGGACAAGAAGGATAGTAAACTAAGAGAGTTATCTGGTGGTATGAAGAGAAGAGCTCTTATTGCAAAGGCATTATCCCATGAGCCAAAAATTCTTTTTCTTGATGAGCCAACTGCAGGAGTGGATATTAATCTAAGACAAGATATGTGGAGAATTGTAAATGATCTTCGTAAAACAGGTGTTACAATAATTTTAACTACTCATTATTTAGAAGAAGCAGAAGCAATTGCAGACAGAGTTTCTATTATAAATAATGGAGAAATTATCCTGACTGACAATAAGAGTGATTTAATAAGTCGAATGGGGCAAAAAATGTTAGAAATTGAACTGCATGAAACAATTCATTCCATCCCAGACACTCTTAAGAGATTTAAATTAAACATAGGTGAAGGTCAAAAGACAATTTGTTATGTCTATGACACTGAGGCGGAGAGCACAGGCATTACGGACTTATTGCAGTCGATTAAAGATGCGGGCTTAAAGTTAAAAGATATCCAATCCTCTAAGACTTCATTGGAAAACATATTTTTAAAATTAGTGGAGGAAAGTAAATGAACTGGGTAGGAATAGCTGCTATTTATTTACATGAAATGGATAGAATGAAAAGAACAATCATACAAAGTGTTCTTTCTCCCGTAATAACTACCTCACTTTATTTTATTGTATTTGGATCGGCTATTGGTTCAAGAATACCAGTTATTGAAGGTGTTTCTTATGGTTCTTTTATTGTCCCAGGTTTAATTATGTTGACCGTTTTAACACAAAGTATTTCAAATGCCTCTTCGGGTATTTTTTTTCCAAAATTTCTTGGAACTATTAATGAAATCTATGCAGCCCCTCTATCTCCCTTAGAAATCATTACTGGATTTGTAGGGGCAGCTACTACTAAATCTATTATTTTAGGATTATTGATTTTTGCTACTGCGCATGCTTTCGTCCCCATGGAATTAAGTCATCCAATCTTAATGTTTTGGATGTTAATTCTTACATCTTTAACTTTTAGTTTAGTGGGCTTTGTCATGGGCGTATGGGCTACTAATTGGGAACAAATGAGTCTTCTTCCAACAATTGTTGTTACCCCTTTAGTGTTTTTAGGGGGTTCTTTCTATTCTATTTCAATGCTTCCAGAGTTTTGGCAAAAAGTATCATATTTTAATCCTATTCTTTATCTTGTAGACGGTTTTAGATGGTCTTTTTATGGAATATCTGATGTTAATATTTTCTTAAGCCTTAGTGTGATATTTTCAATTTTAGTTTTTTGCATTGGTGCAATTATTTTGATGTTTATAAAAGGCTATAAGATTAAGAACTAACATTTCTAATATTTTCAATATTTTTTAGCTATTCTTTTAACGCATACTAATCAATACCTATTAGCATTATTTTTTTACACCTCGAGATGCTAAAAAATCAGCAACCAATCACTTATTACTAAAAGAGGATAAAAATGAAATTAGTAACAGCTATTATTAAGCCTGATAAAGTGGAGGCTTTAAGAAAATCTCTAACAGGTATTGATATTCAAGGCCTCACGATATTAGAAGCTAAAGGATATGGTCGTCAAAAAGGACATACAGAAATGTATCGTGGTGCAGAATACGAAGTGCACTTTTTACCTAAATCTCGTGCTGAAGTTTTAGTGGACGACAAAGACTTAGAGAAAGTCATTACAACAATTAGCGAGGCAGTAAAGACTGGCAAAATTGGTGATGGAAAAATTTTTATAACAGAAGTTTCTGACATTATACGTATCCGTACAGGTGAACGTGGTGCAGAAGCAATTAGCTAGGAGGCTAAAATAATAATGAAATTTACATTATTTTTAATATCAGCACTTTTTGTAAGTAATGTTTCTTACGCAGCTGTTGATCCAGAAGTGGCATATATTTTTAATACTTTCTTATTTATTTTCTCAGGAATCCTTGTGATGTTTATGGCTCTTGGTTTTGCCATGCTTGAAGCAGGTTTTGTGAGAAAGAAGAATACATCGGCAATTCTTTTAAAGAATATTGCTTTATACTCTATCGCAGGAATATCTTTTTATCTTGTAGGTTATTCTCTTATGTATGTTGATGTAGGTTCCTATATTGGCTCACTAGGTGGAATGTTTTATAATCCTACAGGTGATGAACTAGCTCTTCTAGATGGTGCTGATAATGTTGCTGCTATTGCAGACACAGGTTATTCTGCTCCTTCTGATTGGTTCTTTCAAATGGTTTTCTGTGCAACAGCAGTTTCTATTGTTTCTGGTGCATGTGCCGAAAGAATTAAAGTTTGGCCTTTTTTAATCTTTGCAGTAATTATGACAGGATTTATTTATCCTATCTTTGGAGCATGGACATGGGGCGGCGGTTGGTTAGCGGAAATTGGTTTCTCTGATTTTGCTGGTTCGACTATTGTTCATTCAGTAGGCGGTTGGGCAGCTCTAGTTGGCTGTATAATTCTTGGTGCTAGAAAAGGTAAATATGCAGCTGACGGATCAGTAACTCCTATTGCTGGCGCTAATATGCCTTTAGCAACTTTAGGAACATTTATTCTTTGGTTTGGCTGGTTTGGATTTAATGGCGGATCTCAATTAGCTATGGGTAGTGCTCTTGATGTATTAGCTATTTCTATAGTTGTAGTTAACACCAACTTAGCGGCTTGTGGCGGTGTAGTTGTAGCTGTGATTTTATCTCAAATCATGTTCAAAAAAATTGATCTTACAATTGCTTTAAATGGTGCGATTGCTGGTTTAGTTGCTATTACAGCAGGTCCTGATCTTCAGAATCATTTCACTTCGATTGTAGTTGGTGGTATTGGTGGAGCGCTCACTACTTTTGCAATCCTATTATTAGACAAACTAAAGATTGATGATGTTGTAGGTGCTATTCCTGCTCACTTAGTTGCTGGTATTTGGGGAACACTTGCCGTTGGTATCTTCGGCAAAGGAGACTTTTTCGTACAACTAACTGGTGTACTTGCTGCAGCAATTCTTGTGGTGCCGCTAAGCGCTATCTTCTTTTACATACTTAAAGGCACAGTAGGTTTAAGAGTATCAGAAGAAGAAGAAGCTATGGGACTCGATAAAGCTGAACTCACCGGTGAAGCTTATCCAGAATTTAAATAATAATTGCTTTTACCTGGGGTGCTTATGTGCGCCCTGGGTTTTTTTCAGATTAAACTATCAATCGTTTGAGTAACTTTTTGAGCATCAGGTTTTGTTATAGAAGACCAACTTTCTTCTAATAACCCATCTTTATTAAATAGATATTTATAAAAATTCCATTTTGGAGTCTTGTTATATTCTTTTTTTATCCATTGATAAATAGGGTGTCTATTATTGCCTTTCACTTCCATAATTTCTGAAATTACAAAAGTTGTTTGATAGTTAATTAAACAAAATTCTTTAACTTCTTTGGAGTTGGATAGTTCCTGATTAAAGCTATCAGATGGAGTTGCAATTATTATCAGACCTTTATTTTTATATTCTAAAAATAAGTTTGCTAAATTTTGATATTGTCCTGTAAATCCACATCTGGAAGCTGTATTAATTAATAATAAAGGAGATCCTTTAAAATCTGAAAGATCTAATATATTTCCATCAATATCCTTTATTTTAAAATCAAATATATTTTTTGTCATTGCGCTATCAAACCAGAATGTTATTAAAAAAATAAAAATTAATTTTTTATAAAATTCCATACTTTAGGTAATATCTACTCCATAATCTCATTTTTAGATCTTTGATATTCATAGTTATTGAGTATTTCGAGATAGACCATTTTTATCAAACTTTAAGTGAAGGTAATAATCTTGATGAATTTGATCCCAATTCATAGTAATACCTAGTCCATTATCTTTAGTGGGGTGGATATTTCCATTATTATCAGTCCTTATAAAATTTTTAGCTCCATGTTCATGATCGACAAAAGGAACAACTTGTTCAAAAAAATCACAATTTTCATTACTAAGCATCATATGTAAATTAGCAGCTTGGCCTAATGGAAATGCCCAAGATTGAAGTTCTACATTAAAATTAAGATTAGCTGCCATCTCCATTATTCTTTTTGTGATTGTAATACCTCCGGCATAAGTAGTATCAATTCGTAAGTGATCATAAACATTTTCTTCCATAGCTTTTTTTAATAAATAGGGATCTAGAATAGAATTACCAGCACAGATGACAGGTGTTTTGATTTTATTTTTTAACCAGGTATAGCTCTCAAAATCACTATCCACAAAGGGAGCTTCAAACCATACAAAATTTAACTCATCTAATTTTTGACCTAATTTTAAAGCGTCTTCTTTATTGTATCGTTGTTCACAATCAATCATGTATTTCATTTCAGGAACTGCTGAACAAACTTCTTGAACCATTTTTATATCAAACTGAATATCGCACCAAGTGTGAAACTTAACAGTTTTAAAACCTTGAGATAATTGCTCTCTGATAAAATCAATATATTCTTCTATTGTTTCAAACAAAGGTGTTGAAGCATACGACTGTATAAAATCTCTTTTCGCTCCCAATACTTTATACATAGGTAAGTTGAGTGATTTTGCGAAGCAGTCCCACATCGCTATGTCTATTGGGCTGACGGCATTAGGATTTAATCCTACACATCTAGTTAACATATGATCAGTTAGCTTTTCTCTATCATGAATGGACTTATTGAGAATTTCTGGAAATAGATTTTTCATTGCTTCTACTAAACTATGATCATAACTATGTTCTGTTGGAACAAGCACACCTCCTACACCCTCATATCCTTCTTCGGTTGTAATTTTCACAATTACATTTGCTTCAAACATAGGAGTCATATCTCTTGCCCAAGTAATTTGGGGCGCATCTGTTTTGCAGGCAAATACTTCTATATTATTAATGATTAAAGAACTCATTTAGTGAGTTAGTAAATTAGCCAAATTTTCTTTTAAGATGTCTTAGCTTTCCATCAGTGGAGTCAAAATCCAAATAACATCCTTGAAGATGTCTCATTCCTTCATTTGGATCATACGAAGTTCTCCCATGAAGCAATCTATGATTATCAAACATCATGACATCTCCTTTTTGCAATTTAAATTTCAATTCAAATTGAGAAGAGCTATAAAGATCAGAAAGAATTTTTCTCGCTCTATAGAAGCTATTTAGTTTATCTTGTGGCATAGGAGGAACATATTCAACCCTTGTACTATATCTTACTTGCTTAAGATTTAGATCTTCATCTAACTCTATTAACTCCCCCTGATTTTCTAAGACAATAGAATTATCTTGAAATCGAAATCTAATTTTTGTTGAAGTTAGGGAATTAAAAGCATCCACATCTTTACTTTTTATATAATTAGCTACTGCAAAACCATCAACTAAAGTAGAAAAACCACCGCTCACTTCGTTTTCAAGACAGTGAAGGAATTGAATTCCTGGAACAGGTTTTCTATAGGGATTGTCTGTATGGGGAGGTAAAGCAATAGGCTTATATGCTAAGTCATTAGGATTAGGTTTTGACATAACATCAAAATACATTCCAAAATTTGTTGATCGAACAGGGCCAATACTATTTACAAATTCTAATAAATATTGATCTCTTGTAGGAACATTTTTTATAACAACAAAACCATAAATATAAAATTTATTTAATAGTTCAAGCATCGCTTGAGACTCGCTCATATTTTCTTCAAAACTAATCTCAGGCAAATCTCTTAGTTGAGAACTCCACAATTCAATCTTAGGAAAATGTTCCTCTTTGAAATTTTCTTTATCAATTTCAAGAATAAGCTCATCTAAATTATATTGAGTTGAGATGCCGTCATCAAAATCAACATTCAATATTCTATCTTCAATTGAAGCTAATCTAATTTTTAAATCTAATCGGATAGAAGAAGGTTCATAAAGTCTTTGATGAGAATCTGTGTCGACAAACCCTTCACCTTTAATTCTTTCTCTTAGCCATACGGGATGTAAATTGATTTTTTGATCATGAAGGGAGACTTGAATGTCCTGATTATTTTCGATAGATATTTCCATATCTTTAAACCCACAATATTAATATTTTGATCTTTCTCTAAAAATTTCTTAAAGTCAAATCAAATTATTTGAGTTTGAAAATAGCTTCAATTTCAACTGATATACCTAACGGTAGAGATATAACACCAACGGCTGATCTAGAGTGCACCCCTTTATCACCAAATACTTCAAGCATTAAGTCAGAACAGCCATTAATTACTTTTGGCTGGTCATAAAAATCAGGCTCACAACACACAAACCCCGTCAATTTAACTACTTGCTCCACTTTATCCAATGACCCAATTTCGTCCTTTAAAGCAGCCAAAATAGATAAGCCACATTTTCTTGCATGGTCTTTAGCATCATTTATATCAATATTCTTACCAACTATTCCCATCTCAAAAGAGCCATCGTTTTTTATGGGGGCTTGGCCAGAAATGTACGCAAAATTATCAACTAATACGCAGGGCTTATAACTCCCCAAAGGCTTATTTAAAGAAGGAAGTGTAATACTTAAATTTTTTATGTTTTCTTCAGCTGTCATCTTCTTCGGATCTCATTATAGACTCTTCAGATGCCATTTGTACACCCATTGCAGAAACAGTTCTTGGTACAAGAATAGTTGGTCTATTTTCATCAACAAATTCAATATCTCTTCCAAGTTTGACCCTATATAAACAAAAGGGAATAAGAGTGGCATAAACTATAATAAAAAAAATGACAAAGCCATAAGGTCCTATTGCAAACATAAGTATCGATGCCAATAAAGGACCAAAAGAAGCCCCAATACCATTGATAACAGATATAGTTGCGCTAGCTGAAACCATTTCTTCCTTTTCCATAAAATCATTCATATGAGCTATAGATATTGTATAAATTGGAAAAGCTAACGCAGCATGGAGAGAAACGAAAGTCACTAATAGCCAGAAAGAAAACTGCCCTAATACAAAAATCAAAATCACCGCAATGAGTGAGGCAATATAAAGATAAGTGATGAGGTGTCTTCTATCCATTCTGTCCGATAGCCATCCAAACGGATATTGCGAAAGACCCCCAGCTAAATTATTTGCACAGACGAGAATAGAAATTTCAAAAATTGTTAAATTTATTTTAGCAGCAAAAACCGCTAATAGTCCAAATGTAGCTCCAAAGATGATACCCATAGAAAGACTACTGATAAATGCCAACGGAGATTTTTGATAAACATCCTTAAGAGAAGTTCTTTTAGGTAAATCAAAATCAGGAGCAGGTTTTTTTGTCATTAAGATAGGTACAAGTCCTATAGAAATTAAAACAGAAGCCAGAACATATAAATGAGCATCAAGGGTAGGGGACACATTAATCAAGAAGAAGCCAATTCCTTGAGAGATAAATAGAATTAAAAAATAAAAAGATAAAAGTCTTCCACGTGTGTCATTGTCAGCTCGATCATTTAACCAACTCTCACAAACAACATAAATGCCAGCCATTGAAAATCCTGTAATTAGTCTGATAATCGCCCAAGCAAAAGGATTAACAAAAAGCCAATGTAGAAGAATGGCTATAGAAGCCAAAGAGGCAAAAGCGGCAAAAACTCTAATATGTCCAACACTACTAATAAAATTAGGCATGCTCATAGAGCCTACTAAGTATCCCAAGAAATAACCTGTAAAAATTAAACCTGTAGCAATAATATTAAAGTCATACTCAACTGCGTTAATTCCTATTAAAGTTCCTTGAAGGCCATTGGCCATCATAATAAAAGATAAACCAAAAAATAAAGACCAAGAGTTAAGAACGGTTCTAAACATTATCGCATGAATAATACTTTAAATTAATTTTGCAATAATATTATTGACTAAAAGGTAGAGGAGATAATTCTATCTGATAATCATGGTTATTTATGACCACTTGATGGATTCCGGTAGTTGATTGATGAGTCTTATCAATCATAGCGATACCTAAACAGCATTTAAAGCTAGGGGAATATATGGAAGATCTTAGTTCACCAATTTGATCACCATTAAAAAAAATCGGTAAATGCTCGAGAACAGTAATATTTTTAGTTTGAATTTTAATTCCGCTCAAAGATTTTTTTATTCCTTTTGCTGAAAGTTGTTTCAGTGAATCTTTTGCTAGATATTCTACTTCATCAGCTAAGGATATAAGGTTATCAAGACCACATTCTAAAATATTATCCTTGATTGTTATGTCGTTACCATAGGAAAGAAGACCGCTCTCTAATCTTTCTATTGCATTGGGGCAACCTGGACGAACATTCAAATCTTTTCCTTGTGCCATTAGTTCATCAAAAAGTTTTTGACCTTTTTCATGATCATCGACATATATTTCAAAGCCACCTTGCTTCGACCAACCTGATCTAGCTATAATGAAATGATGATTTTGAAATTCGAATTTTTTAAAATGAAAAAACTTCATCTCAAGAATTTCTGAGCCGAAAACTTTTTCCATTAAGGCAAAAGATTTAGGTCCTTGAACGGCTAGAGGATAAACCTCAGGCTCATGAATATTTACTTCAAATTGAAATCCATTTGCCAAACCCTTTGCATATAAAAGTACATCTGAATCTGCAATTGATAGCCACCATTTATTATCTTCAAGAAGCATAATCAAAGGATCATTAATCATAAAACCTTTTTCATCAATGATGGGTGCATAATAACAAATTCCCTGTTTGGCTTTAGATAGATCTCTACATGTCATCATTTGAACTAAACGAGCAGAGTCAGGTCCGGAAATTTCAATTTGTCTTTCAACAGATACATCCCAAATCTGAACAAACTCTTTAAGATGCAAACAATCTGCCTCGACACTTTCAAAAAATGTAGGAAGAAGCATATGATTATAAACGGTATAAGCTTTAACCCCATATTTTTCAATTTGCTCAGTAAATGGTGTTGATCTTAGTCTTGCTGATTTAGATATAAAGAACTGCTTACTCATTTTTCATGGTCAATTAATCATCTTTAAAAGAAATAATCTATTTAAAACTACAGTAAGCGATTAAATATCAATATATTTTTTAATAAAAAATCCATCTGAACCTTATCTAATTTGAAACTAACTTCAAAAAATAATCAAAACCATTAATAAGCAATAGATAATTATTTTCTTATTTCATTAATTTTCAAAGTAATTAATTTCTTTTGGCAATGCTAAATAAAGAAAAAATAACTCAGATAACACATTGGAGTAATAATACTTTTAGTTTCAGAACTACAAGAAAATTCCCAAATAAATTCAATAATGGGGAGTTTACAATGATAGGGTTAGAGGGCGACAGGACTAACATAATGAGGGCATATTCAATAGCCTCAGCTAATCATGAGAGTCACCTAGAATTTCTTTCAATTAAAGTCAAAGATGGGTCCCTTACATCTAGGCTTCAAAATATCAAAATAGGAGATGACATCTTAGTTAATAGTAAATCTACAGGGACTTTGGTAATCGATTACTTAAAGCCTGGGAGAAACTTGTATTTAATTTCAACTGGTACAGGACTAGCACCTTTTATGAGTATCATTAAGGACCCAACTACTTATGAAAGATTCGAAAAAGTTATTTTAACTCACACAGTCTCAACGCCTTCCCAATTAGCCTATTTGAAAGAATTAACATCCTTTAACAAAGAGTGGGACTTTATAACAAAAAGTAAATTTACTTATTTTAATACTGTTACTAGATTTCCATGGACCAATACAGGAAGAATAACTGATTGGATTAAAAAAGATAAACTTTATAAAGCTATTAATTTTGAGCCTATAAGTGCAAAATTAGACAGAGTTATGATATGCGGTTCGTTAGGACTTAATAAAGACCTAATGGAATACTATAAACACTTAGGTATGAAAGAAGGTACCACTTCAATCCCAGGTGATTTTGTTGTTGAAAAAGCTTTTGTAGAGAAATAGTTCAATCAGTTTTATTTTCTCATACCCTAAAGGTAAATATTACTTTATTTTCAGAAAATTCGTCTATCATTCCTCTTATTAAAAAACCTATTCCACAACTTCTCATAAATGACATACATAAATGTACTACCTACCAGAACTACCATAGAAAAATTAAAAGAACTTACCCAACTCCCAAACCAGATAAAAGATAAGATAGATATCCAAATAAAGCCTATAACTTGCCAAACAATTGATTTATAAAATAATTTTTTTGTACTCACGTAATTTCCTCCTTTAAAAATTTAAAAATAATAATAAGAATTAAAAAAGGAGCAGTTATACAGACGAGCCTAAATGAATTTTAATGAACAAATGGCAATTCCAGTCAACCCAAATTAAAATAGATATAGGGGTATTATCGCCACAATAGTTAGGAATAATTTTTTTATTCATTAAATTCTACCCTAGCAAAAAATAAGCTATGTGTAATCCATTAATTCTCTGAGGTTTTTAATTAGATCTTAATCGTCTTACCATGCTGCATGACCGTAAATTCTTCAGGGGACATATTTTTTTTTTCAGTTAGTTGTTCTAATTTCTCAACTGGTTCCCTCATTGGCTCATCAGTAAGTATAAATGTTCCCCAATGCATACCAATTGAACGTTTAGACTTAATATCTTTATGTATTTGGATGGCCTCTTCGACATTACAGTGATGATATTTCATAAACCAACGAGGTGCGTAAGCACCGATTGGTATAAGAGAGAGGTCCATATATTCAAATTTTTGTTGTATTAAACTAAAATCTTTAGAATAGCCTGTATCTCCACAGAAAAAAGTTCTGTAGTTAGGAGCATCAATTACCCAACCACACCAAAGGGATTTATTAGTGTCAGTAAAAGACCTCTTACTCCAATGTTGAACAGGAACAGAATGAATTTTAATACTTTTTATAATTGTATTATCCCACCATCCAAGCTCTTGAACATTTTTGGCACCAAATTTTTCTAAAAGTTTTTTTAATTTCAAAGGTACTAAGATGAGAGGCTGGTTATCTTGCTGTTTTTTTATTAATTCTCTAATTGTTCTTTTATCTAAATGATCATAGTGATTATGAGAAATAACTATGAGATCAATTTTTGGTAAATCTTCGATTTTTAATCCCACAGGTGTTGTTCTAGAGGGACCTGCAAAACTAAAAGGAGATGCTTTTTCACTCATATGAGGATCGGTCAAAATATTTAAACCTGCTATTTGTATCAAAAATGATGCATGACCTATCCAAGTGATTGTATGAATTTTTCTATTATTTTTTAAAAATTCAGGATCATTTTTAGCTAAAGGAAAAGTGATGGGATCTGGTTTTTTTGACTCTTTTCTCCATTGCAAAAATTTTTTAAGAGAACTTACATTATGACTTATGAAATTATTATGAAAAATACCATCCTTAAAAAGAGCCGATTTTAATATTTGATTAGCAATTAATTTATTAGACATAATGAAAAAACCAATAATAGCAATTAATCCTCTCTCTATAAACTTTCTTCTTTTCATAACTTATTTATTTTTAATCAATATATTAAGATACTTAATTACTGCGGCTTTAAAGTATAAAATCTAATCATTATCGGTTAGTCCGGCACCAGCTCCGCTAAGTTTACCCTCAGACTCTTCAACAAATGTCTCTAAAGAGAGCTGATAAAGATCTTCATATTCTTTTTTAGAATATGTGGGTTCTGTGCTCATAGATTGAATGGACACTTTATTAGTTTGGTTTGGAAAAGGTCCTTTAGAATTAATTACCAAAGACCCATTATAATTAAGAATAATTTCAATATTATCAAATGAAATAGATATTTTTTTACCAATAATGTTAGAAGCCCTATTGAGCATAGGTATTAATAATAAAGGATGAGCCATTTGATTAAAGTCTATAACGTCATTGTTTTTAAAGAGGTTTTTACAGTCGTCTAAAATGGCAACTGAACTCTCAATAGGACAATACATTTTATTGTTATCTATATTCTTAGATAAAATTTTAGTTGGTTTAGATAAAGTTCCGTCTTTAACATCATCTAAATAACGATAAAAAGTTTTCACTCCAGGAAGTCCCATTATTTCTAATGATCGAATTATTTTACCAATTTCCTCTGCAATTCCCCAACTAAAACCACTGGCTTTTGCTGCTCTTTTGCAGGTTGTCTCAATTTCGTAAAACGACTCCACTTCTAGATTAACGATCTGTAAGCCCAGCTATCATCTGAAAATTTCATTTCATGAGGAAGTGGCGCACCTTGATACATAGTTATTCTAAGCCATAGATTAGACTTTGGATCAAACTTAATTGCCCCAAAATACGAAAGTTTTAATCTAAGCATATCAATAGGAATAATTGTTTCTGCAATAGTATTATCTTGAATTTCAGAGTAAGGAAATTTTTCACACATTAAAACTCTTCTTACTACATATCTTAAATCTTTTTGCGATAAAAGAAATTCTGATAAAGTGCTTTCAGGATCAACATTGCATATTTCTTGGTAAAGCTTTTTGATATCTCTAGCTATTGCCAAAGGCAGTTCGTTTTCAGAGCCATTTTCCTCAAATCTATTTGATAAACGTGGTTCTTGTTTATTTTTAGAATAATACCAAAAGTTTGAAATATTTTCTTTCTTCTCAAAATCTACTTGTATGAGCCATGAATAATGATTTTCAATTATAAGTTTAATCTCAGAAGCCTTTCTAGATCCTGTAATCGTAAAATGCTCATCCTCATCAATACTCATTTCACTACTTAAAGGCTCTACTAAATCGCCATAAGGCTCCATCATCAAAGAAACTATAAATTCTATACCTTCATCATGTAAGTTTTGTGAAACCCACAAGTATGTTTCATTCCAGAAGTATTCTTTATCAATAGAAATATTAAAATAATCATTAAAATTTTTCAGATCTTCTTTTAGCTGATTATTTTTACCTATTTGATAATCACTATCTGTCACCCAAGTTTTCATATTATCGATGGATTGTAGAAGAAATTTTTGGAATACTTTTTTTTCTTCCATAGTAACATATTGAACAGATCTAACTAACTGCAATGCTTTTTCTCTAGCCATTATCCATTGATGAAGCAGCGTGGGATGATTTACAATGAAAGGGGCCATTCCTAATCCTGTAGAATTACCAATTCCTAAATTTCTTGCAATATCATCGTCTAACTGAATTGCCTTAGACGGATTTCTTTCCTTAGCTGTGTGATTGACTTGATCGATAGTAAATTTTCTCACAAAGTAAACCAACATCATTTCTAAACGAAATGGACCTTGTAGTTCCTCTCTGTCTGCAATACGAAATCGATCAGCTAAACCAAACTTCCCAGATCCGTAAACTGCTGTAGTTCTATAAAGATACCCAACTTTAGATAAAAAATCTTTATCAGGTTGTTTTCCTTCAGAGAGAGATTGAACAACATGATCAAATGTTCGAACAGATTTATTTGCTCTAGATAACGCTAACTCTTTATAAGTTGTTCTTCCTTTTTCTTGTAAAGGGACATTATTTTTTAATCTTACTATATCTTCTTTTTCAGGGATCCCGTCAAATAAAACAAAAGATGAATCCCATTTAGTTGCAATCACACGATCAGATCTTTCTGAGTCATTAAGATGGTTTGCAAAACAAATTAAAGAATAGCTCTTATTACTGTCTGAAAGTGAATAAACAACTTCTCCAAACCCTTCTTGATTTAGATTGAAGTACTCTGTTTTAAAATCCCAATTTTTAAATTCTCTGATAAAGCTTCTTAAGAAGGATAATTTTGATTGATGAAAGGATCCAAGTCTTGATAGCTTCATAATTTCAGAAGCAGGTCTCAAGCTTACAAATTTTTTATCTTTTTGAGTATTTATTTTCATTGGTCAAATTTTTTATAAAAATTATACCAATTATTCCCAAGAATATTATTTCTTTCTGTCTCATTAAATCCTACTTTTTCTAGACCCTTTTCAAGATTATCGAAACCTCTTGCATCTTCAAACCAAGAGGGTTGAGATGGAAAACCTGCATTAGCGGCACTTCCTTCACCAAAATCCTTAGTTTTTGTCCAGGTTCCATTTCTCATCCATTCAACAATGCTATCTGGATGTTTAATACACAAGTCTGAACCTATTCCAATCTGTTCTGAACTTATAAGATCTGTTGTTTTTGCGATCATTTCACAAAAAGATTCAACAGTACATTTTTCAGCCCCTTTGAGATGATGGGGATATATAGAAAAACCAATCATCCCTCCAGAATCATTTAAAGCTTTAATAACTGTATCTGATTTATTACGAAGGCCTTTATGCCAAAAAGAAGGGTTAGCATGACTCACAACAATAGGTTTTTCTGATAATTCAATGGCTTCTAATGTTGAAAATTCCGCTGAGTGAGACATATCAACAATCATTCCTACTCTATTCATTTCTTTAATAACTTCTTTGCCCATTCTTGTGATACCTGTGTCACGTTTTTCGTAACAGCCAGTTGCTAGTAGAGATTGATTGTTGTAAGTCAGCTGCATAAAAAGCACGCCCTGTTTTTTAAGCACTTCAACATATTCAATATTATCTTCAATTGGAGAACAATTCTGAAGGCCAAAGAAAATGGATGTTTTATTTTCAGATTTAGCTTTATCAATATCTGAACTTTCAAATCCTTGAGTAATTAATGAAGAGTAGTCATTGAAATATTGTTTCCATTTTTCAATATTAATTTGTAGCTCATCAAAGTCTTCATGATAACAAATCGTTGCATGCACGGCATCGAGCTTTGCCGCATGATTAATTTCAAAAATATCTTTTGACCAGTTACAGTATTGTAAATTATCTATTCTGTAGTTCACTAAATCTTGCCAGGATTTATATAAGTTGTCTTAACATGAGTATAGAACTCATTAGCGTAAGTGCCTTGTTCTCTTGGTCCAAACGAAGAAGCTTTTCTTCCACCAAAAGGAACATGGTAATCAAGACCGGCTGTTGGAAGATTAACAGTCGTAACACCAGTTTTAATATTTTTCTTAAAGTCAGCAGCCTTACTAAGAGATTGAGTGACAATACCACTTGATAATCCAAAGATTGTATCGTTAGCAATTTCTAAACCTTCTTCATAAGATTTCACCGGAATAACACAAGCTATTGGTCCGAACATTTCTTCTTGATTAATCTTCGACCTATTATCACCGTCAATAAAGAGGGTGGGTTCCATGTAATATCCTGGAGTTCTCATATTCATAGGGTTGCCGCCATAGGCTAATTTAGCTTCTTTTTTACCCATTTCTATATAGTCTAAATTTGATTGAAGTTGAGTTTCACTAGAAACAGGGCCCATCTGAGAACCTTCTTCAAGTGCGTGACCGACTTTTAATGCACTAATGCTCTCAATTAATTTCTCTATAAACTCTTTATAAACTTTTTCGTGCACTATCAGTCTTGATGAAGCGGTACACTTTTGACCTGTTCCTCCATAAGCTCCATTTGTTGCGCAAGCCACAGCAATTTTTAAATCTGCATCATCCATTACAACTAAAGGATTTTTAGAGCCCATTTCTAATTGCATTTTTTTCATTGATTTTGCAGCTTCCATATAAATAGTTTTTCCTACATTAACTGAACCTGTAAAGCTAATCGCATCAATATCTGTGTGTCCTGAAATTTGATGACCGATTGTACTTCCACCACCTAACACAAGATTGAACAAACCCTCAGGTATCTCTTTTTGTTCACTAATAATTTTTGTTAGAGCGATAGCGCTAGCAGGAGTTTGGGATGCGGGTTTTAAAATAATAGCATTTCCAAATGCCATTGCAGGAGCAGCTTTCCAAGCAGCTATTGCTATAGGAAAATTCCAGGGAGATATAATTCCGCATATTCCAACCGGTTCTCGTGACATTTCAACTGAAACGCCATCACGAGTAGAAGCTATATTCTCTCCAAATTGACGAAGAGCGCTGGCTGCATAATATTGAAATTGTTGACCTGATCGAACGACTTCTCCTATTCCTTCAGGTAAAGTTTTACCTTCTTCTCTAGAGAGAAGAGTTCCTATTTCTTTTGATTGCTTAATTAATTCAGTTCCAATGTTATGAAGGATAGTAGATCTTTTTTCTATGCCGACATTTTCCCATTTTTTCTGAGCAATTTTGGCACTAGCTACGGCATCATCTAGTTGTTGAGATGTTGCATTTGAGTATTCATCAATGATGTCATTTGTGTCGGATGGGTTAATATTCTTTATAGATCCTTCACCAGCAACCCACTGGCCATTAACATAATTATTATTTTTCATTTAACTACTTTCTTAAAATTTCAGATAATCTGTCGGCACTAAGGTATCCTATAGGGGAATTATTTTCACCTAAAACCTCAATTAAATCAGGTTTATCAATCACTACACGATCAATAAATTTTTCAATAACATCGTCTCCCTTAACTTTAAGAGTTTGACCATTCATTAAATCTTTAGAAATTAAAGAAGCATCTTGCATAATATTTTTTGCTTTTAAAACTCTACTTCGATTAACGTCTTCCACGAAGTTTTTTACATAAGAGGTCTTAGGGCTCAATAAAATATCAACAGCGTCACCTTCTTGATCCATCAGACCATCTTTAAGAATAGCAATTCTGTCACCTAGCTTAAGGGCTTCATCTAGGTCGTGTGTAATAAAAACAACAGTTTTTTTTAATTCTGATTGAAGTCCTAAGAGAATATCTTGCATATCTTTACGAATTAAAGGATCTAGGGCGCTAAAAGCCTCATCCATTAATAGAATGTCAGGATCATTTGCTAAGGCCCTTGCGAGACCAACTCTTTGCTGCATTCCTCCTGATAGTTGCTGAGGATAGCGATGTTCAAATCCTAATAATCCCACTCGTTCAATCCAGTACATTGATTTCTTCTCTGCTTCTGCAGTATCTATATTTTTAATATATAATCCAAAAGAAACATTTTCTAATACTGTCTTATGGGGCAAGAGAGCAAATTTTTGAAATACCATTGCTGTTTTATTTTTTCTAAATTCTAGCAATTCTTTCTGGGAGAGGGTTAAAACATCTTGACCGTCTACCATCATTTCTCCTGAAGTGGGTTCAATCAATCTATTGATGTGTCTAATTAAAGTAGATTTACCAGAGCCAGATAGACCCATAATTACTTGAAGGGATTGATTTGGAATATCTAAGTTTATGTTACTTAACCCTAGAACGTGATTATACTTTTCTAAAAGCTCATCTTTACCAAGACCACCATCAACTTTTTCAATTAACGGAAGAGGGTTATTGCCAAAGATTTTATAAAGCTTTCTTATTTCAATTTTATTAACAGACATAATATTAAATAGCGTCTCCTGATCTATGTTTTTGAATTCTTTTTCCATAAGCTTGAGAAATGCGATCAAAAACTATAGCTAAGATAACAATAGCTAAACCGTTTAACATGCCGAGCGTAAAATATTGATTAGTAATAGCTCTTAGAACTTCTTGACCTAAGCCTTTGACGCCAATCATGGAAGCAATAATCACCATAGCTAAAGCCATCATAATTGTCTGGTTGACTCCTGCAAAAATTGTAGGGAGAGCTAAAGGAAATTGCACTTGGGTGAGTTTCTGCCAAGATGTTGCTCCAAATGAATCTGCTGCTTCTAAAATTTCTCTATCCACTTCTCTAATACCTAAATTAGTCAGACGTATCATTGGAGGAATTGCATATACAATTACTGAAATCAATCCTGGAATTTTTCCAATACCCAGTAACATCACGACAGGAATAAGGTAAACGAAAGGTGGAAGTGTCTGCATAAAATCGAGTATAGGAGTAATAATAGCTTGGGCTCTGTTAGATTTTGCCATCCATACACCTAATGGAATTCCAATACCGATTGCCATAATTGTTGCAACAATAATAAAGCCCA
>Ga0209384_1000163_pt1 | contig 46547 bp, 44 predicted proteins | sample CoawatmetaG05DNA_FD_187511 | JGI IMG/M metagenome (GOLD analysis project Ga0209384, IMG submission 187511) | Marine microbial communities from the West Antarctic Peninsula - Coastal water metaG058-DNA (SPAdes) (version 2) | ecosystem: Environmental > Aquatic > Marine > Coastal ... | reverse complement strand
AGCTTACTGCATATCCAAATAACCAAAAAGTTTCGTTATCATTTGGAAAAATTAAAGTGGGGTTATTTGGCGTATAATTAAAAATTAAATAGAAAAGGGAAATACCAATTACAGTGGTAGTTAAACCTACAATTTCAAGTATTCTTTCTTTAATAAAATTTAAAATTTTTTTCATATATAACGAATCATTTACTGTTGTTTTTTAGCATTTTTTATACAATTGATAAAAATTAATCGTGAAAAATTTAATTAAACAAAGAGTAGCAGTCCTTGGATCTGGTCTAACCGGCAAAGCTATAGCCATGGCTCTTTTAGACCTCAATATAGCAGTAGATTTAATCGAACAGACTTCACCGTCCAAAAATTTTAAATCCAATGTTACTCTATCCATAAGCGATGCTTCTCTAAAAATACTTCAAAGTTTAGGCATTAAAAAAAACAAGTCTAACTTTTGGCCTCTTAAAAAAATTATTCTTTTTGATGGTCTCAAAAAAGAAGTGAAACCTGATACAGAATTTTATAATATACATAATAAAAAATCTTTAAGCCATATTGTTAAAAGAAATGTTCTAGAAAAAGAAATAAGCAACAAATTAAAAAAAGTTAAATTTGTTAAAAATAAAATTATTTCTATCGAGGGCAAAGAGTTTTTAAAAAAAATAACTTTTCAAAATAAAAAAACATCAGAATATAATTTAATTATTGCAACTGAATTTAACAATTTAAAATTATTATCTAACGAAAAAAAATTAAATTGGGATTATTCTGAAACTGCTTATACTTTTGTTCTCCACCATAAAAAGGTAAATAATAATTGTGCTAGACAATTTTTTTTAAAAGATGGTCCTTTAGCCTTTTTACCAATTTCAAATACGCACACTTCCATTGTTTGGTCTGTTAAAAATAAGTCTGATGCACAAAAGATTATTTTAAATTATGAAGCCAGATTAAATTTTTTAAAAATGATTTCAGTAGGTTTTTATAAGATCATTGGTTGTACAAATAAGCTGGAAAAATTTGGCTTAACTTTTGACTTCTTGAGAAAGACTGTGCTTTCTAGAGTTATATTTATGGGTGATATTACTCATAAAATTCATCCTATTGCAGGACAAGGGTGGAATATGACTTTGAGGGATATCGATATTTTAGTTAACATTTTGAAGGAAAAATTAAACAAAGGTTATGACATTGGGGATCTTGGGATACTTAAAGAGTATGAAAAAAAAACTAAGGTAAGTAATTTATTGTTTGCTATGTCGATTGATCTAATAAGAAAAGTATTCAGGAGCCAATCCCCTGCCATTTCTCAATTACGAAAAAAAAGTTTTTCTATAGTTTCGCAACCCTCAGTGATGAATAAAATTATTAATCTAGCGGACAAAGGATTAAGATTTTAAAATGACAATTTATGCACTGTCAACTCCACCAGGAGTTTCTGGAATTGCCATTATCCGTTTGTCGGGACCTAACTCTTTAACAATCGCTAAAGACATAATTCATAGTACAATTGACAAGCCAAGAATGGCTTTGCTCAAAAACTTTTACGATTCAAAAAAAGAAATTATAGATGAGGGAATTGTTGTTTGGTATCCCAAAGGCCAAAGTTATACTGGTGATGATCTAATAGAGTTTCATGTTCACGGTAGTAAAGCAGTTATCAATAAATTTTTAAATGAATTATCGTTACGGTCTGATTGCCAACTTGCAGAAGCTGGAGAATTTACTAAACAAGCATTTTTAAATAATAAAATTAATTTATACGAAGCTGAAAGTATTGCGGACCTTTTAAATGCTGAAACAGAAGGACAAAGAATTCAGGCTTTGAGATTAAAGAATAGCTCACCTCTGTTTATGAGGTGGAGAGAGAAAATTTTAGACGTTAGAAGCAAGTGCGAGGCTGCCATTGACTTCTCTGAAGAAGACCTTCCACCTAGTATTCTGGAAGGAAATGATCAAAAAATAAAAGAAATTTCGCAAGAAATTACAGCAATGCTAGATGATAGCAAAGTAGGGGAGATCATGCGAGAAGGCTTTAAGATAGCTATTTTTGGACCTCCTAACTCAGGGAAATCAAGCTTTTTGAATTTATTAGCCAAAAGAAAAGCTGCTATTGTCTCCGAAGTTAAAGGAACAACTAGAGATGTTATAGAAGTTCAACTACAAATTAAAAACTTCCCTGTTGTGCTATCAGACACGGCAGGAATTAGAGCTGCAAAAAACAAAATTGAAAAAATTGGAATTGATTTAGCCCTTAAACAAATTACAAAATCTAATATAAATATTTTAATATTAGATGGTACAATTAAAAAAATTTCAAATGAAATAAAAAAATTAATTAATGAAAAAACTTTAATTATTATTAACAAGCAAGATCAAAAAAACTTTAATGGAATGCTTGTTTTAAAAAATATAAAAGGAAAAAATTTTTTAGGAATTCACGAAATTTCTATTTTAACAAAATTTGGTTACAAAAAGTTAATTGAAGATTTAAAAAATATTTTGAACAGCCTATATGTTCATGGAGATGATACGCTAATATCAAGGTCTAGACACAGAACTTTACTAATCAAAACATCTAAACATTTGAAAAATTACCTCAAAATTTCTCAATCTGTAGAAATAGAAAAAACAGCTGAAGAGCTTAAAATAGCCTCAAACTACCTAAGCGAAATAGTAGGTTTTATAGGAGTGGAAGAGGTGCTTGGAAGAATTTTTAAAGATTTTTGTGTTGGCAAATAGGTCATAAACTCTTCTACTATTCAAGATTACTCACTTGTAAAATAATCCATGAGATATACATTTCATTCATGGAAAAATTTGATGTCGTTGTGATTGGAGGAGGTCATGCCGGCTGTGAGGCAGCAGCAGCGTCTGCTCGCATGGGAGTAAGTACTGCTCTTGTCACAACGAATAAAAATTCAGTTGGTGAAATGTCTTGTAATCCTGCAATCGGAGGTCTAGGTAAAGGACATCTTGTAAGAGAGATTGATGCTTTCGACGGTGTGATGTCAAAAGTTTCTGATGCATCGGGAATTCAATTTAAATTATTAAATGCAAGTAGAGGTCCTGCAGTTCGAGGACCAAGAACACAATCAGATAGAGCATTATACAAAAAATACATGCTAGAAAACCTAATAAGTCATTGTAATTTAAGTATTATTTATGATCCCGTTACATCCTTTGTCTTCGAAAAAGACAACATTAAATCAATCATCTTAGCTTCAGGAAAAGAAATAAAATTTAAAAAAATAATTTTAACTACTGGAACTTTTTTAAATGGAGTAATTCATATTGGATCACAGATGACACCCGCTGGAAGATTTGGCGAAGCTCCTACCTCCGGTTTGTCTGAACAGTTACAAAAATATAATTTAATTTTTGGAAGATTAAAAACAGGAACTCCTCCACGACTAGATGCTCGTACAATTAATTTTTATGGTTTAGAAAAACAAAAAGCAGATGAAAATCCTTTTTTCTTTTCCACTGAAACAAAAAAAATAAACGTTAAACAAATTGCGTGCAGTATCACGTATACCAACGATGAAGTTCATAAAATTATTTCTCGGAACATAAAAAAATCTGCAATGTATTCCGGAAATATTAAAGGTGTCGGCCCAAGATATTGTCCATCTATAGAGGACAAGATCGTTAAGTTTGCAGACAAGCAGCGACATCAAATATTTTTAGAACCAGAAGGACTAAATGATCATACTATTTATCCCAATGGTATTTCCACATCACTTCCTGAAGAAGTGCAAAAAGAAATATTGTTTAATATCAATGGCTTATCTGAAGTTAAGATGATTAGACCTGGATATGCTATAGAATACGACTATATTGATCCAAGACAGTTAAAATCAACCCTTGAATTAAAAAAAATTTCCTCATTTTATCTAGCAGGACAGATAAATGGAACCACAGGTTATGAGGAGGCCGCAGCTCAAGGGTTGATGGCAGGTCTTAATGCAGCCCTTGCTGTCAAAGGACAAGAACCCTTAATCTTAGATAGGTCCCAGGCTTACATAGGTGTAATGATTGATGATTTGATCACTAAAGGAGTCACAGAGCCCTATAGAATGTTTACTTCTAGAGCTGAATATAGACTTACTTTAAGAGCTGATAATGCTGATTTGAGATTGTCTCCAATAGCAATGAGAATTGGATGTATGAGCCTTGAAAGATGTAAAAAGATAGAGGAAAAAATTAAAAAATTAAATATGCTTAAAATAAGTCTATCAAGTGTATCTTTATCGCCAAATGAAGCAAAAAAACATGGAATTACAATATCAATGGACGGGATTAAGAGAAATGGGATAGATTTACTAAGATACAAAAATGTAGATTATGCTAAGTTAAAAACGATATTCAAAGAACTTCCTGAATCTGAAGAAGATATAATAGGTCAGCTAAAGATAGAAAATCATTATAAGGGTTACTATGCAAAGCAAGATGCTGACATAAAAAAATTTAAAAAAGATGAGGATTTAAAAATACCACTCGATATTGACTATGATAAAATAAGTGGTCTCACAGGAGAAGTGAAGAATAAATTAAGGATAGTAAAGCCAGAAACATTTGGACAAGCCCTGAGAATGGATGGAATGACTCCAGCTGCAATAAACATTTTGCTTGCATACACAAAAAGATATAAATTTAAGCATTCAGCTTAAATTAAATGATAAAAACTCCATATTTAGATAGCATTGTTTCACGTGAAACATTGAAGAAAATAGAGAAATATTGTGATTTTCTCATAGAATATAATAAAAATCTTAATTTAATATCTAAATCTACCGAAAATATAATTATGAGCAGGCATATTGAGGATTCGGCTCAATTGCTTAAATACATTAACATTAAAGATAAAAATATCTTAGATGTAGGCTCAGGAGCTGGTTTCCCAGGAATAGTGATGCATATAATCAAAAATGACCTAAATATCGATTTCAATCTAGATATTGTGGAAAAGAGTTCAAAAAAATGCACTTATCTACAGGAGCTTTGTAAATTTTTGGAAATAGATGTGGCAATACACAATCATGATGTTATTAATTTAGAAAAAAAAGATTACACAACTTTAGTAAGTAGGGCATTTAAACCTTTAAATCCTTTCTTACATATTTTAAACATGAGCAGCATTAAATTTAATAAAATTTTATTACTTAAAGGTCAAAGTTATAATAATGAAATAACAGAAGCAAAGAAGCATTGGGAAATAGACTGTGATATGCACGAAAGCGTCACTAACCCAGGTTCGAAAGTTTTAGTAATAAATAGTGTAAAAAAAATATAAAAATGAATCATGTTGTATCAATCATAAACCAAAAGGGAGGAGTAGGAAAAACCACTTCAACTATCAATCTTGGTTGTGCTTTTGCTAACTTAGGTCAAAAAATTTTAATCATAGATTTGGATCCCCAGGGAAATGCTTCAACTGGTGTTGGTATCGAAAACAACGATCGAGACAATTCTATTTATACACTTTTAAACGATAGAAATAATTTGCAATATTACGTGAAGGCAACAAAAATTAAAAATTTGGATATTATTTGTGCAAATGTTGAGCTATCAGGATTTGAAACAGAAGTAGCTGAAGATAAAAATAGAGCTTTTATTTTGAAAGAGATATTGGGTGGTTTAAAAAAAAAAAATCAATATAATCAAATACTTATTGATTGTCCTCCGTCCCTAAGCCTTTTAACGGTAATGGCGTTGGTAGCATCAAATTCAGTTATAGTTCCCTTGCAGACAGAATTTTTTGCTCTCGAAGGTCTCACTCAGCTTTTAAAAACAATCAATAGAATCAAATCCAGTTTAAATAAAAGACTAGAAGTAGAAGGAATAGTTCTAACAATGTTTGATAAAAGAAATAAGCTTTGCTCGCAGGTAGAAGACGAAGCTAGAAAGTTCTTCAGCGAACAAGTTTATCAAACAATGATTCCTAGGAATATTAGAATTTCTGAAGCTCCTTCTCATGGGTTGCCGGTTCTCGTCTACGATAAATATTGTGCGGGGTCTATTGCCTATGAAAAGTTAGCATTAGAGATTATAGATAAACAAAAAAAAATTAACTTTGCAGCTTAATGGTATTAAATAATTTTAGATCTAAAGGTTTAGGAAAAGGGTTAGCAGCATTACTAGGCGAATCAGAAGCTAAAAATCCTATCATTGAACAAGGATTTACTTCAGAAAAAGTTGCAACACATCTTTTAAAACCAAATAGATTTCAGCCAAGGAAGAATTTTGATAAAAAAAAATTAGATGAATTAGCCCAATCTATTAAGACTAGGGGAATTATTCAGCCTATCATTGTGAGAGTATCTAATGAAAATACATTTGAAATTATTGCTGGAGAAAGAAGGTGGAGAGCAGCACAGCTAGCACAACTTCATGAGATCCCTATCGTCAAATTAGATGCGGACGACACACTAGCAGCTGAGATAGCTGTATTAGAAAATATCCAAAGAGAGGGCTTAAATGCTTTAGAGGAGGCAGATGGGTATGAACTACTGATAGACAAGTTTAGTTACACCCAAGACAAGCTTTCAGAAATGATTGGGAAGAGTAGAACACATATAACAAATACTTTAAGGCTGAAAAAATTACCACTTGAAATACAGGATATGATTACTGAAGGAATATTAACCCCTGGGCATGCCAGAACTTTAATTGAAGTATCTGGTAATGTTGAATTAGCCAAGACTATCGCGAATAATAATCTGTCGGTAAGACAAGCAGAGTTTTTGGCTAAAAAAAAACATTCTCTTTCAACTTCAAATAATAATAAATCTAAAAAGAAAATAGACCCTAATATTGTAGAGCTTATAGATGACCTTCAAAGAAAAACAGGCATGACAGTTAATATCTCGGATAAAAAAAAAAAAGGAGGAGTCATTAGCTTTGATTACAAGAACTCAGCCCAACTAGAATTTTTGATTAAAGCTATTAAAGAAAATTATTAAATTAGATGTACTTTTTACCTAAGTAAGATTTGTTAAATGTAGAGATAATAAACTGTTGCAGGATTGTATTGGAAACATCATAATTTCTTTTACATTCTATTTCAGTATCGTAAATAAGTTCCATCAACTTTTTTAATTCACACTTATTCCATCTTTTTAGCTGCTCTTTGATCATGCTCTTCTCTTTCCAAAAAATAGGAGGCTTAAAGTTTTCAACAAGTTTATTTAGATCTTTGCAACTGACATCAGAATCTTGAACATCTATTAACTTATTCACTTTATATTTTAGTGCGGCTAGGATTTCATTAAAGTTAATTCCTTGAGCATAAATATTACTAAGCACTTTATTTATATTTTGTTTATCACCCAGTAAGCAAAAATTTATTATTTCAAAGTTATTACTGTTTTCTGACGAATAAAAAATATTTTTTATATTACCCTCAGTAATCTTAGATGTGCTTTGAATTAGTTGAATTTTATAAAGTGCATCATTAATATCCTGTCGGTTAAGAGAGTTTACTTCAAAAATAGCATTTATAAACTCTCTAGAAACAGAGATATTGTTATCTTTTAGTTTCTGAAATAAAATAGACCGTAGCTGTTCAGGAGTATCATTGTAGCAGGCGATACAAGAAAAATTTTTAGATATTTCTGCTAAATTTCGTAGTTTAGATTTTTTAGTTAGAAGCTCCGACAAAAATATTATCTGTTTGTCATTATTTTGGGCACTTTTTTCATCAAATATTTCTATTATCTTATCTGTTGATTTAGATATGATTATCATTTCTTGATCTCCAAATAGACTTTCCGAGTTTATTAGCTGATCAAATATATTTTTATTTTGTAATAAATATTCTTCTTGGTATTTTTTTATTACTAGATTTTTAATAGTCTTTGATTCTTCTGAGATTTTATTTTCTATTTCTGATATTAAGGAAACATTTTCTCCATAAAGAAGAGTAAATTTTTTTTTAATAAGTTCTTGAAATTTTAAATTAAAACTTTTTACTATCATTTTCTAGTTTAGAGACAAGTTGTAATTTAAATTTAACTTTTTGAGTTAAAGTTTGCATTAAGCTATTTTTTGCTATTCTACGATTTTCATTATCTGAACTTACATTACTTGTAATAGAAATCTTTCTCGAAACAGAAACGGTGTCTGTTAAGAGATTTATACCTTGACCATTTGCAATACTCATATTTATAGAAAGATTCATCTGTTCTTCAATAATTTTTCCAGAAGCGTTCCTCTTGGATGTGAAAAAATTTTCTGAAACTTTAAGATTTACTATTAACCCTGTCTTGTTTTTCTTTTCTTGTATATTTAAGTAATTCTTAGCTAAGTAGGTAAGTTTATTTTTTCCTACGTAATTTATTTTTTGTATATTAAAAGTAGACACGTCAAAATCTTTGAGCATAGGGGTGAAACCGCAACTAAATAACATTGCAAAGAAGAAACAAATAATAATTTTTTTAATCATGAACGACAAAATTAATTAATTTATTTTTAACATATATTTTTTTGATAATTTTTTTATTTTCTAGAAACTTTTTAACATTATCTAGCTCCAAACTCATTTGAAATAAATACTCTTCGTCCATATTGTTTTTAGCCTTTAAAATAGACCTTTTTTTGCCATTTATTTGTACAACAATATTAAATTCGTCTTGTTGCAAAAGGCTTTCTTCAAATGAGGGCCATGGTTGTAGGTGTAGATTTTTGTTTTTAGTAATTTTTTCCCAAATTTCTGAAGCTAGGTGTGGAATAAAAGGGTAAATTAAAATCAGAAATTTTTTGACAATAGAAATAAATTCATCACGATCACAGTTTTCATTTATTATATATTTATTAAAACTATTTACAAATTCATAAAATTTTGCAACTGCAACATTGAAATGAAAGTGCTCTATATTTAATGTAATTTCTTTAATGCATTTGTTAATAAGTTTTTCTAATTCTAGCTTTCTATCTTTTGATATTTTTGTTGTATGTGAAATGTTTTGTATCATTTCTGCCATTAACCAAACTTTCTGAATAAATTTATGACAGCCTGCAATCCCTTCTTCGCTCCATTGTATATCTCTTTCAGGTGGACTATCAGATAACATAAACCACCTAACTGCATCTGCACCGTAAATATTGATAACAGACTGAGGATCTACAACATTTTTTTTAGATTTAGACATAGACTCTGATGAGCCAATTACTATTTTTTTTTTACTCGTTTTTTCAAAAGTATTTCCATTTTCTTCAATAACGTCTTCAGGATATACCCATTGACCATCCTCAGTTTTAAATGTTTTATGACAAACCATACCCTGAGTAAACAAACCTTTAAATGGCTCTGTAATTTCGTATTTTGTTTTCAAACTTATGGCTCTAGAGAAAAAACGCGAATATAATAAATGTAAAATAGCATGCTCTACACCTCCGATGTATTGGTCTACAGGCATCCAATATTTTGCATCTTCCAAATCATATCCAACATTTCGATTATTGCTTGAGCAAAATCTCAGAAAGTACCAAGAGGAATCAACAAACGTATCTAACGTATCTGTCTCTCGTGTAGCTTTCATACCTGTCTCAGGACAAGTGGTAAATTTCCATGTTGGGTGGTGCTCTAAAGGATTCCCAGGCTTGTCAAAATTAATATCTTCGGGAAGTTTTATGGGCAAGTCTTTTTCTACAACTGGAATAACAGCTCCATCTTCTCTATAAAGAATAGGAATCGGGCAACCCCAATAACGTTGTCTAGATATACCCCAGTCTCTTAACCGAAAAGTAGTTTTGCCCTTACCTTTATTTTCAGACTCAAATTTTTCTATAATTTTTTCTTTGGCATCTTTGATGGTCAGCCCATTCAAAAAATCAGAGTTTATTAAAATTCCATCTTCAATGTAGGCTTTATTTTTTATTTCGAAAGATTCTTCTTTTTGGTTTGATGGAAGAATAACAGGAGTTACTTCTAAATTATATTTTCTAGAAAAATCCAAATCTCTCTGATCATGTGCCGGACATCCAAATACTGCACCTGTTCCGTAATCCATCAGCACAAAGTTAGCAAAATAAACTGGTATCTTTTTATCTTTAATAAAAGGATGGTCTGCTAAATAATCACTTTTAAAACCATACTTATCAGTTTTAGCTATCGCCTCATCAGTATTACCTATTTTGTAACACTGCTCTTTAAAGGCTTTAAATTCATCGCTTTGCTTGTATTCTTTTGCAATAGGATGATCAACTGCAAGAGCAATAAAAGATGCTCCAAAAATAGTATCCGGCCTAGTAGTAAAAATAGTTATTTTTTTATTTTCCTCAGTGGAAGTAAGACTAAATTCAATTTCACAGCCTTTAGATTTTCCGATCCAGTTTTTTTGCATTAACTTAACCTTTTCAGGCCACTCTTTTAAAGTTTCTAAAGATTGATCTAAATCTTCGGAAAAATCTGTAATCTTAAAAAACCACTGGGATAGTTTTTTTTGAATAACTTCTGCTCCTGACCTCCAGCCCTTACCATCTACCACCTGCTCGTTAGCCAAGACCGTATTATCTACCGGATCCCAATTCACTAAACTTTCTTTTTTATAAACAAGATTTTTTTTATAAAGATCTAAAAAAAACTTTTGCTGATGTTTATAGTAATCTTCATTACAAGTAGAAATTTCTCTTTCCCAGTCTATGGAAAAACCCAACAACTTTAATTGGGACTTCATAGTTTTAATATTACTATTAGTCCAATCTTTTGGGTGAAGCTTATTTTGAATAGCAGCGTTTTCTGCAGGCATACCGAATGAGTCCCATCCCATAGGGTGTAGTACATTAAATCCATTTAATCTTTTAAAATTAGCGACCACATCACCCAAGGTATAATTTCTCACATGCCCCATGTGAATTTTGCCCGATGGATATGGAAACATTTCTAGGCAATAGAACTTTTTTTTCGTTTTATCTTCACCCGCTTTGAAAATTTTATTTTCCTCCCAAAAGGAATGCCACTTCTTTTCAACAACAATGTGATTAAATTTTTCTACTACCATTTTGTACAATTAGCGCATTACATTTGATCGTGCAATTAAATTAAGAAAACCCAAGGTTTTTTGAGTTTGTTTTTTATTTAAGTAGCTTTTTAAAGCAAAGCCAAAGATGTTTAAAGATCGAACTTTATGAATGTTGCTTTCATTAAACCCACCCAACGCACAAATATTAATTTTTGATACAAAATTATTTTTTAAGAGATTAAATTTTACAATCCCCATAGATTTTTTTTCTGAGTGAGAGGAAGTAGGGTAGAGAGGAGAAACAAAAACTTGTGAACAGCCTTGCGCTTTTTTTATTCTCACTTCTAGATCGTTGTGAGCAGATCCAATAACACTTATTTTTTTTTGGCAGCTATGATTTAAATATCGAAGTTGTTTGTTAAAATTTGGAATATAGAGATTGGCACCTAGTTTCATTGCTAATAAAAGATCATTTGAAACAAAAAGAGAATGTCTCTTTTTTTTTGCAAATTCTTTTATTTTTAAAGCTCTAGTTATATAGTCTTGTTTTGAATAGTTTCTATAAATAATTGATATATTTTTTAATTTTTTTAGGAGTGGAATATTGATACTATTCAGCTCTTCTAAAAAAAAATAAATTTGAGTTTTTTTCATTATGAGCAACATAGTACAAAATTTTTTAAAAATAAGAGATGAATTAATTAACGCAAAACTGAACCCATCCGTAATTGCTGTTAGTAAAACTTTTCCACTAGGTCATATCAGACCACTCATTGACCATGGCCATAGAGTTTTTGGAGAAAATAAAGTTCAAGAAGCAAAGCAAAAGTGGTCAGAGCTGAAAGATTCCTTAAAAGACTTAGAGCTTCATTTAATAGGAGGGTTGCAGTCTAATAAGTCCAAAGAGGCGGTGCAGCTCTTTAATTATATACATTCAGTAGACAGCATAAAACTTGCGAGTGAGCTATCAAAGGCTGAGGCTAAACTGGGTGTAAAAAGAAAATATTTTATTCAAGTAAATGTTGGGATGGAAGAACAAAAATCAGGTGTTTCTAAAAAAGAGGTTGGAAATTTATTGAAATCCTGCGTGAATGAAAAAAATCTAAATGTAATAGGGTTGATGTGCATACCTCCATTCGATCAAAATCCCATTCCACATTTTAATCATTTGAAAGAACTTAATAATGACCTCGGTTTAAAATTTATTAGTATGGGTATGAGCGACGATTATATGAATGCTGCAAAGTGCGGGTCTACTCATGTTAGAATAGGTAGTAAAATATTTGGTTCTCGGTCTAACCAATAATTTTAATTTTTTCTTTCTTTTTTATTTTTTTAAGCAAATTCAAAAAATCTTTTTTTGTAAGCGCAATACACCCTTCGGTTGGTTTGTATTTTGGTTTTGCTATATGAATAAAAATAGCGCTACCTTTTCCTTTTATTATTTTTTTTGTATTATATTCAACAACTAAAACTAAATCATACAGGTGATCTTTTCTATAGAGCCGTTCCCTACGAAAGTTTTTCTGCAATGTAATTAATTTGTTATAATTTTTTTTTCTTGGGTTATCTTCCCAGGCCATATTTTTTATAGTGGATATAGTTCTAATCTTAGTGACAATTTTTTTAATTCTATCCTTCCTGAAAAAGAGCTTATTTATATGAAATGTTCCAATTGGAGTGCATCCATCACCCTCTTTTTTGGATTTAATAAAGCCGTTTTTGCCATATGCACATTTATAGCAAATTTTATTGTACCAAAGCTCACTCTTATTATTTACTATGATCATAAAAATTTATAATTTCATTATATGTACAATTATTCAATAGTCACAGTTGGTTCGAAGGACTTTTTCGAGTGCCTACAAGAACAAAAGTTAGATTACAACGTTAATCAACTGAGCACATTTAAAGAAGCTAGCCACTTGTTTAAAAACTACAATGTTCAAGATGGTTTTATTTTTTTATTTTTTTTAGACAATCTAGAAAAAATTAAGGTCGTGGAAGCTAAAAAAATTATGTTTCCTAAAATTTTTTTCTCTTCCGATCCCAAGCAGTTTAAAGATTTAAAAAAAGACAATTTATTTAGCACATTCTTACAAACCCCTATTAGTTTTCTTGATTTAGAAAAAATTATTAAACTATCAATTTTAAAATTTAAGTTTCACTTCCAGGCAAAAATTGAGATTGGACAGTATATATTAGACAAAAATAAAAGAACTTTGTCTATCGGCAGAAAGAATATTAAACTCACTGAAAAAGAGCAGGACATCATTGTTTATCTATTTGGAAAAAAAGATGGTGCAAATAAAAAAGATATTATGAAAGATATTTGGTCCTACTCGAATGAAGTGGATACTCATACTTATGAAACACATCTTTATAGATTGCGTCAAAAAATACAAACAAAGTTAAAAGATAAAAATTTTATTGATATTAAGGAAGGAAAATATTTTCTTAATCAATAAGAAATGAAAAAAAATAATCCTATAGCCAAAGACTTAAGAACTACAAAATATAAAAAAAGAATTGTGAAACCCAAAAAAGGAAAGGGTGCTTTCAAAAGAAAAAAAAACTAATTTTATAAATATTATTTTTTATAATTATTAAAAAAATTTAAAGTTAGATCTACAGCTTCATCTAATTTTTCACGAGTTTTTCCAACACCAGACTCCTTTGTAAAACATTTTTTTGTAATTTCTCGACGATTTGTTGACTTTCCGTCTGCGAATTTCCATGAGCCGTCGGGGTATCTTAATGCAATATTATTTGTGCACCCATTAACTGCCACACCTTTTCCAATAACTCCATTTAAACTAAAAAAATGATTTACTTTTGGAATTGTGACCAATTTTACGTTGTTACCTGCTTTTTGAATTAGTTTATGATAATAGATGCAAGCTGGAAGATAATAATGACTTTCTTCACCTTTAATGATTAATCCTGGAAATGGTACTTTAACCGGGTATTGAACAGTATTACATCCAGGCTCAGCAGCCGCTATGGCTCTCCAAGGAGGATTAATTTTATTTAATCTTGAACTATACAATTTTAAAGCAGTGGCAGCACCATAACTAAATCCTGAGTAAAAAAAACGATTTTGATCAAATCTTTGGTCTTTAGATAAAATATTTTTTAATTTAATTGCATAAAAAATAGATTGAGGAAATTTTCTTTTATTACTAGGCTTAATTCTTTTTTTTAAAAAAGAATCGATCAAAACTACCGCGTATCCTTCTTCAGTTCCTCTTTTTGCAATTCGTTTACCCATTTCATCAGTTTTACCACCCCACTTCTTAAACTTCATTCCATCTCTGGAACTTCCATGTTGAAATATAATAACTGGTATCTTTTTTTTAATTTCTTTAGGAAAATGAATTTGTGCTACTACATCGTCCTTACCTGGAAATTTTCTATCAGGACTCTGAAATTTAATTAATTCAATATTTTTATTTTTTATTTTTTTAATTTGAATCTTAGCTTGAGAGTTCAAAGATAAAGTAAAAAAAATAATGACAAAAAGTATTATTCTCATAAATTAATCTAACAATTTTAATTTAATCTCGCACCTATCTTTTGAATAATTTTTGATGCCATTTCAGTGCCTTTTTGAAGACTCTCTTGAATAGACATTTTGTTGATATTACCGTGCAAAAAGCCTGCAGCAAATAAGTCTCCGGCTCCAGTAAGATCAATCAATGTAAGGTTTTTTTCGCTTTCGCATTCAAAAACTTCATTGTTATGAATTGCAACACTTCCCTTATCCGATCTGGTGATTACTAATAATTTTCCAAGATCTTTTCCAAAATCTAACACTTCATTAAAAGACTTTGCTCCAATGAGGTGTACAATTTCTTGTTCGTTTGCAAAGGTAATATCCAGTTTATTTTTTACTAAATCTAAAAAACTTGTTTTATGACGCTCTACACAAAATTGATCTGATAGTGACATGGCAGTTTTGTTTGCTAGCTTAAAAGCTTTCTCAAATGCGGCCTTCGGATCTCCCTCATCCCACAAATAACCTTCTAAAAATACAAGCTCGCTTTGTTTAATCGCATCTTCTTGAATATCTTGTTCACTAATTTTTCCAGCAATCCCAAGGAAAGTACACATCGTTCTTTCAGAATCAGGAGTAATTAAAATTAAGCAGGTTCCTGTAGGGGTATCTTCTTTTTTTTTATTATAAAAGTAGGTAACATTTTCTTTTACTACACTTTCTTCATATTTATTTCCAAGCTCATCATCATTCACTTTTCCGATAAAAGAAACTTTATTTCCTAGTTGAGATAAGCCTACAATGCTATTTGCGACAGATCCTCCAGCAACTGTTTCTTCAATTGTTAGATTAGATAAAAGTTTTTTAAATTCATTTTCATCTACTAGCTTCATGGTGCTTTTTATTAGGCCATTTTTGTCTAAGAATTCATTATTTACTTTACAGATTACGTCTACAATTGCATTTCCGATTCCAACTATTTTCATTATATTGACATCTCCCAAAAGTTTGCTTCAAGTTTTGAAGCTTTTTTAAAAATTTTAACTAAAGACTTATAACTATTTTTGTTAGCTTTGGTAAATAATTTATCTAGATACAGGATATTTTCTTTTGAAATATTTTGATACTCTTTAGATGCATACATTTTAATCCAAGAAGCATATTTGCTTTTCTTCCAGTTTTTTAACTTGCTAAGATTATAACCAATTTCTCCATAACCTATAATACAGGGTGATAGAGCTACAAATAATTCTAAATTACTTTTTTGAACACCAGTTTTTAAAACGTAGTCAGTATAATTCTTATTTTGCTTTTTTTCTTTTGTTGTTAAAAGTTTGTTTTTAGAAATATTAAATTTTTTACAGTAATTCGTGTGCAAGCTTAATTCATGTTTAATCCCAATAATAAAATCGATTGATCTATTCCTGTCTTCTGGGTTTTTTGCTTTATATGCAGATAAGGATAATATCTTAATAAATTTCTGTAAGAAGATATAATCTTGAAGCAGATAGTCTTTAAATGAGGACAGTTTTAATGTTCCATTTCCCAGTCTGATTACAAATTTATGTTTTGTATATTGTTTCCATTCTTCTGGCGCATCTTGCTTTAGTTTAAAAAATAAAGTTTTTTTATTATTATAGATATTCATATTATCTCATTGTTTTATTTTTAAATTTACAAAATTTTATTATTACACATTCTTTGCAATTAGGAGTTCTTGCTTTGCAAGTATATCTTCCATGAAGCAAGAGTAGATGATGAGCTTCTTTTAAATATTTATCTGGAACTACCTTATATAAAGCTTGCTCCACTTGGTCTGGACCTTTTCCAGGAGCCAATCCTGTTCTATTACTCACTCTGAATATGTGTGTATCTACAGCAATAGTAGGCTTTCCAAACCCTTCATTAAGTACAACATTAGCAGTTTTTCTACCAACACCTGGAAGAGCAAACAGTTTATCAAAATCATTTGGGACTTTGCTTTTATGTTTTTCAACGAGAAGTTTAGAAAGATTATAAACGCTTTTTGCCTTGTTTCTAAACAAGCCTATTCTATTGATTAGTTTTTCTATTTTTTTTTGTCCCAATTTAACAAAATTTTCAGGTGTATTATAAAGTGGATAGATATCCTTGGTTACATTATTAACATTTACATCTGTGCATTGTGCTGAGAGAACTACAGAAACCAAAAGTGTAAATTTGCTTCTATATTTTAAATCACTTTTAGGATCTTTAATAATCTTATTAAGTTCTTTGAAGATATTGTTGCTTTGAATAGTCACTTTATCTTATTTTTAAGACATCGTGCATATTGTATAGGCCTGGTTTTTTATTAGCTAACCATTTAGCAGCATTAATTGCCCCATCTGCAAATAGGTCTCTAGATTTTGCAGTATGTTTTAGTTCAATAGTTTCTTTAGCTGTTTGAAAAATTACTGAATGGGTCCCTGGAATTTTCCCTTTTCTTTTTATAAAAAAATTTATTTTATTCACCTTACCTTTGCCTTTTTTATTTAAAAAAATATCTCCTTTTATCTGATCTAAAGATTTTCCCTTACCTCTAGCAACTGCATTTCCCAACATCAGTGCAGTACCAGATGGGTAATCTATTTTCATTTTGTGATGAGCGTCATGTATTTCTATGGAATACTCTTTTAAAATTTTTTTGGATAAAATGCCCGACAGATATTGCATCAAATTAACACCCAAGCTCATATTTCCAGATTGAAGAATGGCAATTTTTTTAGATGTTTTGTTAATCTCTGCCTGTTGTTTTTTATTAAATCCTGTAGTTCCAATAATTACTTTTTTTTTAAGTTTTGTTGCCAACTTTAAAATTTGAGAAGTGCAGTTTGGTCTTGTAAAATCAATGATTACATTGGTTTTTTTAAGAGATTGGCAGGAGTTCTTTTCAAAGAGAATTCCATTTTTTTTTAATTCTCTTTGTTCAGTAACGCTAGATAGATTTAAGCTTTTATCTTCTTTTACTTTTTGAATAAGCAAAGATCCCATACGCCCTAACCCACCACTAATAGTAATATTAATTTTTTTCATTAACTTAAATTACTCCAAAAACTTTTTGCCTTTTTAAAGAAAGATTCATTTTCAGGATTATTTTTAGAATCTTCTAGTTCTTTAAATTTTTCAAGTAATATTTTTTGTTCCTTATTAAGATTTACTGGTACCTCAACCTTAATTTGCAAATATAGATCGCCAAAACCATTGCCTCTCAGTTGTGGCATCCCTTTATCTTTAAGCCTCAGCTGTTTGCCAGATTGTGTCCCTGAGGGAATTTTAACTTTAGATCGAGATCCATCAATGGTTGGAACTTCAATTGTGGTACCAAGAGATGCATCTGCTACAGAAACAGGAAGTTCAAAATATAAATTTTCTTCAGACCTTTTAAAAATAGGATGATTTTTTAATGATATATAAACATACAAATCTCCCTGGGTCCCACCTCGTGGACCAGCCTCTCCTTTTCCAGCAAGTCGCATTTGTGTTCCGTCATCCACCCCTTTGGGAATCTGAATAGAAAGTGTTTTATTAATTTTTTTAGCTCCACTCCCTCGACATCCCTTACAAGGATTTGAGATGGTCTTTCCTTCTCCTGAACAATCGGGACAAGTTTGTTGCAATGTAAAAAATCCTTGTTGAGCTCGTACTTGACCATGACCAGCGCAAGTAGAACATGTAGTGGGTTTTGATCCTGATGCAGCACCACTTCCAAAACAATCCGAACATTTTTCAGACGTTGGAACTTCGAAAGTTTGCTTTTTCCCTTGAAATGCTTCTTCTAAGGTTACTTCAATATTAATTTTTAAATCCGAACCTCTTTTAGATCTTGAGCTTCTTCCTCTACCACCGCCAGTAAAATCGCCGAAAAAATCATCAAAAATATTTGAAAAAGAACCTGAGTCAAAGCCACCAAAATCTCCAAATCCTGCACCACCGCCTCCACCGCCATTTTCAAAAGCAGCATGACCGAATTGATCGTAGTTTGTTTTTTTTTGAGAGTCTGAAAGCACTTGATAAGCTTCAGATGCTTCTTTAAATTTTGATTCAGCGGATGCGTTACCTGGATTTTTATCCGGGTGAAACTTCATTGCTTGCTTTCGATAAGCAGACTTTATCTCTTCCTTAGAGGCATTTTTAGATACTCCTAGTGTATCGTAATAGTCAGCTTTGGCCATGCTTCTATTTAATACTTAATAAAAAATTAAGCACTATCTTTTTTATCTTCTTTTTTTTCTTCCTTCGAATCTTTTACTTCTTCAAATTCTGCATCGACCACATCTTCTTTTTTCTCACCATCAGATGCTTTTGTTCCTTCAGCTCCACCTTCAGGTTTTGCTTGCTGAGCTTTATAAATTGCTTCACCCATTTTCATGGAAGATTGCATTAAAGTCTGCGTTTTTGTTTTTATATCTTCAACATTCTCAGACTTAATTGCATCCTTTAAAGACTGAAGATCTGTCTCGATTGTCTTTTTATCTTCAGCAGATACTTTATCTCCATGTTCTTTTAAACTTTGTTCGGTCGAACCTACCAAACTATCAGCGCTGTTTTTAGCATCAATTTCTTCTCGTTTTTTTTTATCTTCTTCTTTATTTGCTTCAGCGTCTTTAACCATTTTTTCAATTTCTTCATCACTTAGACCACCGGAAGCTTGGATTTGGATTTTTTGTTCTTTTCCAGTTCCTTTATCTTTTGCAGATACATTAACAATACCGTTAGCATCAATATCAAAAGTAACTTCAATTTGAGGTATGCCTCTAGGTGCAGGCGCTATTCCTGTTAATTCAAAATTACCAAGTGACTTATTATCCACAGCCATCTCTCTTTCACCCTGAACCACTCTAATAGAAACAGCGGGTTGGTTATTCTCTGCAGTAGAGAAAACTTGACTTTTTTTAGTTGGTATTGTTGTATTTTTTTCAATCAATTTTGTAGACACACCACCCAAAGTCTCAATTCCCAATGATAGAGGAGTTACATCTAATAATAAAACGTCTTTAACATCCCCTTGAAGAACTCCAGCTTGAATAGCAGCACCCATAGCTACTACCTCATCAGGGTTCACACTTTTATTCGGCTCTTTTCCAAAAAAGTTTTTAACAGTTTCAGCAACTTTTGGCATTCTTGTCATTCCACCAACAAGAATTATTTCTCCAATTTCTCCTGCGCTTAATCCAGCATCTTTTAATGCAGTCTTACAAGGAGCAATAGTTTTTTCAATTAATTCTGAAACGATAGATTCCAACTTAGATCTTGTTAATTTAAGATTTAAATGTTTAGGACCGCTCTTGTCAGCAGTAATAAAAGGTAAATTAATTTCTGTTTGTGTTGCAGAAGATAATTCTATTTTAGCTTTTTCTGCAGCTTCTCTCAGCCTCTGTAATGCTAATTTATCTTGTTTTAAATTAATGGCGTTGTCTTTTTTAAATTCGTCTGCAAGATAGTTTACGATATGAGTATCAAAATCTTCGCCACCAAGTGTAGTATCCCCATTAGTTGATTTAACTTCAAATACACCATCTCCTAATTCTAGGATTGATACATCGAATGTTCCACCACCCAAATCATATACAGCAACCGTCTTCGCATTTTTTTTATCTAAGCCATAAGCTAGCGCAGCAGCAGTCGGCTCGTTAATAATTCTTTTTACTTCTAGTCCTGCAATTTTACCTGCATCTTTGGTTGCTTGTCTTTGAGAGTCATTAAAGTAAGCAGGAACTGTGATTACAGCTTCCTTAACTTCTGATCCTAAATATTTTTCAGCAGTCTCTTTCATTTTTTGCAAAACAAAAGCCGAAATTTGACTTGGAGAATATTTTTTTCCTCTAGATTCAACCCAAGCATCTCCATTGTCTGCTTTAATAATTTTGTAAGGAAGTCCTTGAATATCTTTTTTGACAGCATCACCATCAAATTTTCTTCCGATTAATCTTTTAACTGCAAAAAAAGTATTTTCAGCGTTAGTAACACCCTGTCGTTTAGCAGACGTACCAACTAACTTTTCTTCACTATCGGTGAAGGCCACTACTGATGGTGTTGTTCTTGCACCTTCTAAATTTTCTAATACTTTTGGTGTTGCTCCGTCCATAACGGCAACACATGAATTTGTTGTTCCTAAATCAATTCCTATAATTTTTGACATAATCTTTAATCCTTCTGTGTTCTTGTTTCTGGTTGTGTAATGGATATGGGGAGTGTTTTTGAAATTACAAGATCTTAAGAAGCTATTTTTCTTCTTCTTTTTTACTTGATTTTGCTACATTTACTAGCGAAGGTCTCAAAAGACGATCATGTAGCATATATCCTTTTTGAACTTCTTCAATAACAGTGCCGGGCTCTTTCTCACTATCTATCTCGCTAAGTGCTTGATGAAAGTTTGGGTCAAATTTTTTATCCAAACAATCAATGTATGTGATGTTGTTTTTTTCCAAAGTGTTAAATAGTTCTTTCTCAATTAACTCTATACCATTTGTTATTTCAAGAAATTCTTTATCTTTAAATTTTTCATTGTGTTTAAATATGGAAAAAGCTCTGTCTAAATTATCTGTAAGATTTAGAATTTGAGATGCAAAGTTGAAAGATCCGTACTTTAAAATATCCTCTTTTTCTTTTTCTTGATTCTTTCTTACATTTTGATTTTCTGCCAATAGTCTCAAAACTTTATCATTAAGTTCTGCTATTTTTTTTTCGTGAGAGTCAGTCAAATCTTCTTTAGTCTCATTATCACCCTCTTTGAGGTTACTTTCCTCTTCAGGGGTGGGATTTGCCTCTACTGTATTATCTTCTTTTTGGAGAGAAACTAAATTTTCTTTTTTTTCTTCTGTATTCATTTTTTTTATAATTTATAATGGAGGATATATAGTAACTAAATAATAAATTCCAAGGTCAAATATGAGAAATGATAGAAAAAGTTTAGAATTAAGAAAAATAGAAATAACTACTGATTTTATAAAAAATGCTGATGCTTCTTGTTTAATAAAGTCAGGAGATACTCACGTTGTTTGCACAGCATCTATTGAAGAAAAAGTTCCAAGATGGCTCAAAGGATCAGGAAAAGGGTGGGTCACAGCTGAATACGGAATGCTACCAAGATCTACGCACGAAAGAATGAGAAGAGAATCTTCAGCAGGTAAAGTAGGTGGAAGAACATCTGAAATTCAGAGGTTAATTGGAAGATCCTTAAGGGCATCTATAAATCTTAAGCTGTTAGGAGAATATCTTATCACAATTGATTGTGATGTTTTGCAAGCTGATGGCGGGACTAGGACTGCTTCAATTACAGGTGGGTTTGTTGTATTAAAAAAATGCATAGACTTAATGATTAAAAGAAAACAAATTAATCACAATCCCATCAAAAGTTATGTTGCAGCGATTAGTTGTGGAATAGTGAATGGAGAGCTTTTAATGGACTTGAACTATAAAGAAGACAGCCAAGCCGATGTTGACTCAAACTATGTTATGAATGACAAGGGGGATATTATTGAACTACAATTGACTGGAGAGCAAACAACCTGCTCCGAGGAAGAGTTCATGAAAATGCTTCAACATTCTAAATCATCTATAGCTGAAATTATTACACTTCAAAAAAAAGTTTTAAGTGAATAAATTAAAAGAATTAAAAAAAATAAGCTCTATTATCATTGCCACCAACAATCCTGGAAAATTCAAAGAGTTAAAAGAATTATTACCAAAACATATCAAATATTTCAAACCACAAGATTTTAAATTAAAAGAGCCAAAAGAAACCGCAAAAGATTTTAAAGGCAATGCTAGAATAAAATCTTTGTATTGTGCGAAAAAATCAGGATTGATTTCTATTTCAGATGACTCTGGACTAGAGGTTGCAGATCTTAATAATCAGCCAGGTGTATACTCAGCTCGATGGGCAGGAAAATTAAAAAACTTTTCTTTAGCCATTGAAAAAATTAGAAAACTTCTTTCAAAAAAGAAATTATCAGAATCTAAAGCTAACTTTACTTGCTGTATTTCCATAGGGTTTCCCAACGGTAAAAGCTATGAATTTTTGGGAAAAGTATTTGGAAAAGTAACTTTCCCCCCAAGGGGTAAAAGAGGATTTGGGTATGACCCTATTTTTGTTGCTAACAAAGAATTAAAAACATTTGGTCAATTATCTGCGAAGTACAAAAATAGTATCTCTCACCGCCACCAAGCCTTCAAAGGCGTAAAAAAATACTTTAAATTTAATTAATTTTTCTAAATGCACCTTTTTTAATTTGGTATAGTTCTAATTTATGTTCTGCAAAGTTGTATTGATTAATTTTAAAGATACCAACTTTTCCTCTAAATTCTTTGTTCCTAAAGTTTTGTATTGTAAAATTTTTACCTTTTTTCTCGTTCCAAATAGAAACTAAGAGAGGAATAGAGTCATAGGCTATAATTTCAATATTAGAAATTTCTTTGTCATAATTATCTTTAAATTTTGAATTCAACTCTTGGAAATTTCTATAATCGATAGAAGGAAAAATAATATTATGTAAAGAAGGCTCTATTAGAATTCTTTTATTAAACCATTGATTTAAAGTTATAAATTCAACATTGTTATAATTAACATCATAATAATCAAAAAAAGAAACCACACTAATTAGTTCATTGTCAAAAGCTGGTATAAATACTTGCTCATAGGTGACTCCATCAAGAGTATCTAGTTTTTCTAGTATTTTTAATTTTTTGATATCTTTCGGTTCCTCTGATTTTTGTAGAATTTTAATTTGATCTAATAATTTTTTATGCCTCCAATCATAAGAAGTGGCATCTCTTGCTTTTGAATTTATTTCTTTAAAGGACTGGTAACGATATTTATTTCTAAACTTTATTTGTTGTAGTTCTATTTCTCTTAAAACTGTTTGGGAGAAACTCTTTTCATTTCCAAAAAAAATAGTATCTTTCTTTTTCTCACTTAATCTTTTTTTTAAAGCAAGAATTTGACTATTAATATTAATTCCAAATGAGATTACATTTTCTGGTAAGTTCGAAATATTATTACTTAATGAAACGAATATATATTTAGAAAAATTATTCACATTAATTATAGATTGTAAATTTTCTTCAAATATAGGGCCTAAAATAATGTCAACCTTTTGTGACTGTAGCTCTTGAAAGGCAAACTTTGTTCCACTCACACTGCTTTGGTTATCAAATGGAATAAGAGTTACATTAACATTTGGGAGTTCAAATAAAGTGAGTTCAAAAGTTTTTAATACGTTATCACCTATTTTTTGATAATCACCAGTAAGAGGTAAAATGGCACCTATTCTCAATTCTTGATTTTTACTTTCTGCCGCAAATCCCAAGCTTAGTAGCATAGGAAAAAGTAAAAAAAATTTAAAAAAATTTCTTTTCATAAAAATGTGTTAGTGATTTAAGTGAGTATATGTCGGAAAACAAAAAAAACAATCATCTTGATCCTGGGCTTTATGTTGTTTCTACCCCGATTGGCAATTTATCAGATATAACATTGCGTGCGCTTGATGTTCTAAAGCGGTCTGATTACGTTCTATGTGAAGATACCAGACATTCTTTGAAATTGTTAAATTTTTATAAAATTAAAAAAAAACTTGTTTCGTTTCATAAATTTAACGAAACAAAGAAATGTAAAGAAATTTTTGATGATATAGAAGGGGGGAAAATTATATCCTTAATATCAGATGCTGGAACGCCCTTGATCTCTGATCCTGGTGAGTTTTTAGTAAAACTAGCTAGAGAAAAAAAAATCAAAGTAATCCCTGTACCAGGACCATCGGCTGTTACAGCTGCAATTTCTGTAGCAGGCTTCAGTTCAAAATTTTTCTTCTTTGGATTTCTATCTAAAAAAACAAAAGAAAGAACTCAAGAACTAGAATCTCTTTGCAAGGTAGACAGCTCTATTGTTTTGTATTTGCCAGCTAGAGATCTTAAAAAAACACTAGAGGAATTTAAAATATATTTTGGAAATCGAATGATATTTATAGCAAGAGAGATTACTAAATTGCACGAAACATATTTGTCAGGAATAGCGGAAGAATTATTGGACAATGTAGGAGCAAACGACTTTAAGGGTGAGATAACAGTTGTGATTAGTGACAAATCAGTAGATCTTGTAAATGCAGAGGGTGTTAATCTTGTATATGAAATTAATCTTTTAATTAATAAAATGTCATCCAAAGATATGGCCGAGTATCTAGCTAAAAAGTTAAAAATAAGTAAAAAAATAATTTATCAAAATATATTAGATCTAGAAAAGTGAAAAAAATAGTTTCTACCCTTTTTATTCTTCTGACCCTTAGCGGCTGTATAGGGGTCAGTTCGAAGGGAGTTTTAGGAACGGGTGTGAATGTTTATGTTGATCCAAGAACATTAGGGACTCAAATAGATGATTCTATAATGCAAAAATCTTTCTTAATTAGAGTCAGCCAAATAGACAAAAAATATGTTTTGTCAGTTTCCTCTAAAGTAGTTGATGGTCATATCTATTTAACTGGAACAGTTGATTCTGTAGATGAAAAAATCTTATTAACAAAGATTGCCTGGAAAACAGAAGGAGCAAGATCAGTTAAAAATAATATCAAAGTGAAAGATAAATTTTCATTAAAAAATTCTGCAAAAGACTTGTTAATTACCTCACAGTTAAAAGTCGCCTTACTTTCTAACAAGCAAGTAAGTATGGCCAACTATCAAATCAATACTGTTAATCAAATTATTTTTATCTTTGGCATTGCTAAAAGCGAGTCTGAGAAAAGAGAAGTAATTAATGAAGCAAAAATTATTGAGGACGTTAAAAATATTGATGCAAGTATTTTTTTAGTCAGTGAGCTGTCTAAAAACAAAAAATAATTTTAATATTTAATTGTTTCAGAAGAGTAGGCAGCAATCGAAGCTAGATTCAAAATTTCATGACTGGTGGACCGTAAAGGAGCTACTTCAATTGGTTGTGCTAAACCTGTCAAAAGAGGTCCAATTACCTTACCCTTGCTCAATTCTTTCAGCAACTTAATTGAAATAGCAGCCGCGTGTATTGAGGGCATTAACAAGATATTTGCATTACCTACGACTTCAGAAAAAGAATAGGCGGACTGATATTTTTTATTGAGAGCCACATCTGGTTGCATTTCTCCATCAAATACAAATTCAACTTTTTTTTCTTTTAAAATTTCAACAGCTTTAGAGACTCTTTTAGTTCGATCTGTTTCTGGCTGTCCAAAAGTTGAGTGAGATAAAAAAGCAACCTTAGGATCTAAACCTAATAATTTAGCAACTCGAGCAGCTGAAATTGCCATTTCAGCTAGTTGTTCAGATGTGGGATATTCAATCACATTTGTATCTGCTACAATGATAGTTTTTCCTTGCTCTATGAATACGCACAGTCCAAAAACAAGTTCATTTTTTCTAGGCCCTACGGACTGCATTAATTTTTCAACAGTAGCCGCATAGTGTCTGGTATTTCCAGTCACCATACCATCTGCATCTCCACAAGAAACCATGCAAGATCCCCAAGTAGTTCGATCTGTTTTTACTAACTTGTTGCAATCAGCTTCTAAAACGCCTTTTCTCTGAAGTTTTTCATATAAAAATTTAACATATTTCTCACTTTTTTCTTTGTCTGCGGAGTTTGAAATTTCAATCTTATAATTTTCATCCAAGCCTATGCTTTTAAAAGTATCTTTTAATTTTTCTTCATTAGCAATTAATATTGGCTCTCCTAACCCACTGTTTTTAAAAGCAACGGCTGCTTTTAAGGTTTCAGGATCCTCTCCTTCTGCAAATACAACTCTTTTCTTTTTATTTTTTATTTTAGAATTGATTGCTCTCATAAAATTCATCGACTGATCTAGTCTTGCGGCTAATTCATTTTCATATTTATCAAAATCCTTAATAGGCTTTCTTGCTACGCCACTCTCCATTGCAGCTTTAGCAACTGCCATTGGTATTATGGTTATTAATCTCGGATCAAAAGTAGATGGAATGATATATTCTCTTCCATACACAGGTCTTTCTCCTCCATAAGCCGCAACTACTTCATCTGGAACATTGTCCCTAGCCAGCTTTGCAATAGCGTTTGCAGCAGCCACCTTCATTTCTTCATTTATTTCTTTAGCTCGGACATCTAGTGCACCTCTAAAAATATAGGGGAATCCAATAAGATTATTCACTTGATTGGGATAGTCAGATCGTCCTGTTGCTATGATAGCATCGTCTCTTACTTCTTTCACTAGCTCTGGTTTGATTTCAGGATCAGGATTGGCACAAGCAAAAATAATTGGATTTTTTGCCATAGATTTAACCATTTCTTTGGTAAGAACATTTGGAGCAGATAAACCTAAAAAAACATCAGCACCACTGACAGCTTCTGCTAAAGTTCTATTATTGGTATCGATAGCATGCTTTGATTTCCACTGATCCATACCTTCAGTTCTTCCTCTAAAAATAACTCCTTTACGATCTATCATCGTAATATTTTCACTTGGCACACCACTATTTTTAAATAACTCGGTGCACGCTTGGGCAGAAGCCCCAGCACCATTTACGACAATCTTAACATCCTTGATTGATTTTTCAGAAATGTCTAACGCATTAATCAAGCCAGCAGTGGTAATAATGGCGGTACCATGTTGATCATCATGAAAAATTGGAATATTAACTAGCTCTTTTAATTTTTGTTCAATAATAAAACAATCTGGTGCAGCTATATCTTCTAAATTAATTCCACCAAAGGTAACTGCAATTTTAGAAATTACATTAATAATTTCATCGGCATTTTTAGAATCTATCTCGATATCTATAGAATCGATATCTGCAAACCTTTTAAATAAAACAGACTTACCTTCCATTACTGGTTTCGATGCAAGAGCTCCTAAATCACCAAGTCCTAAGATAGCAGTTCCATTACTAATAACGGCCACTAAGTTTCCTTTACTGGTATAATCGTAAGCAGTTTCAGGATCTTTTCCTATTTCAACACAAGGAACAGCTACTCCTGGAGAGTACGCAAGAGCCAAATCTCTTTGAGTTGAGAGGTTTTTTGAAGATATTATCTCTATTTTTCCAGGCTTTCCTTCAATATGAAAATCCAATGCCTCTTTATCTGTATATTTTTGTATTGGGTTTTTAGTGGTCATTAATTTATAGATTGCGTTAATAATGTCTAATTTTATTTGTAGGACGGAATTTAGAACATTAATATTGTAAAACAATATAAATATTAAAAAAATGAATATTTTATCTTCAGTTGGGTCCTTTGGCTTTCTTACTCTAATTAGTAGGGTTCTTGGCTATTTTCGTGATATTTTAATAGCCATATTTCTTGGTACTAGTTTTCTAGCGGATGCATTTTTTGTTGCCTTTAGGCTACCAAACACTTTTAGAAGGTTGTTTGCAGAAGGTTCTTTTAACTCAGCTTTTGTTCCACAATACTCAAAGCTAGATATTCAAAAAAAAGCTTTCGAGTTTGCCAATTCTGTTTTTAATTTACTGATTTTTTTTCTTTTAGTTTTAGTGTGTGTTGCAGAAGTTTTTATGGGCGGAGTTATTTATATAATCTCTCCAGGCTTTATTGAAAATCCGGAAAAGTATAATCTTGCAGTCATATTAACCAGAATAACTTTCCCTTTTTTATTTTTTGTATCTTTGTCTTCTTTTTATTCCGCTATTCTAAATACAAAAGGAAGATTTGCTGTAGCAGCAGCAGCACCCATTATTCTTAACCTATTACTCATCGCCTCAATTTTTTATGCAAAATTTCTTGACAAAGAACTAGTTTTTTTTATGGCTTGGGCAGTTACCTTGGCTGGAATATTGCAACTGATCATGCTGGCTATTTATGCAAAAAAATATTTTACACCTAAAATAAGCTTTGATTTTAGGATTTCACCAGAGGTAAAACGTTTCTTTAAAAGATTATTGCCAAGCATCTTTTCTTCTGGGGTTATGCAAATAAACATTTTAGTAGGAACGGTTATAGCTTCATTTCAAACTAGTGCAGTGTCGTATTTGTATTATGCTGATAGAATCTACCAATTACCCTTGGCAATTACAGGTATTGCAATTGGAACAGTTATACTTCCTTCCCTATCAAAAGAAATTTTTCAAAATAAAGATGGAAAGAATTTTTTTTTACAAAACAGGTCTATAGAGCTTTCTTTATTCTTGTCTGCCCCAGCCACAGTTGGAATTATTATGGCTACCGAGCCTATTATTTCAACACTTTTTGGTTATGGTTCCTTTGATCAAGAAAGTGTTCAGCAAACATCAAAAGCTTTATTTGTATTTGGGTTTGGGCTTCCTGCATTTTCTTTATTAAAAATTTATTCAAGTTTTTATTTTGCAAGAGGAAATACCAAGTTCCCATTCCACGTATCGATTTTGACAGTTATTATAAATATTTTAATAAGTGTAGTTTTGTTCACGCGCCTAGGCTTTGTATCTGTTGCGTTAGGCACAACTGTTTCTTGCTGGTGTGCTATCTTGATTTATCAGTTTTTTCTTTTAAAAAATGGGATGCATAAATTTGACAAAACTTTTATCACAAGAGTTTCTAAAATATTTGTTTGTTCATTTATAATGAGTTCAATTTTATCTTTCTTGTTATTTAAGTTTCAATTTGCTTTTGAACATGGATCTATCCATAAAATATTTTCCTTAACAGTAATCGTTAGTATTTCTGCATTAATCTATTTTCTACTTTCAATATTGTTTAAATCTTTTAGTATTAAGGACTTCAAAGTAAAAAATTATGACAGAAAATAAAAGAATTTTATCTGGTATTCAGCCAACAGGAAATCTTCATTTGGGAAATTATTTCGGAGCTATTAATAATTTTGTATTGTTACAGAAAGAATATGAGTGTTTTTTTATGTTAGCAAATATGCATGCAATTACAGTCAAATATGAACCTCAAATTTTAGAAGAGAATATTTTGGAAACTGTAGCGGCTTTTGTAGCCTCTGGCATTGATCCTAAAAATAATACAATCTTTGTACAATCTTCCGTTTCAGCTCATGCTGAACTTGCTTGGATTTTTAATTGCATTGCAAGAATTGGCTGGTTGAGTCGAATGACCCAATTTAAGGAAAAAGCTGGAAGTAATAAAGAAAACGCTAGCATAGGTCTTTTTACATATCCAATCTTAATGGCAGCAGATATTTTGTTATATAGAGCAACGCATGTACCTGTAGGAGATGATCAAAAGCAACACTTAGAATTATGTAGAGATATAGCAATAAAATTTAACAATAACTTTAAAGTTAATAATTTTTTTGTAACCCCCGAGCCAATTATCCCAGAAAATATTTCAAGAGTCATGAGTTTAAGAGATGGAACTCAAAAAATGAGTAAATCAGAAGAATCGGACCTATCAAGAATTAACCTAACAGATGATGCTGATTTAATTTTAAAGAAAATTCAAAAAGCAAAAACAGACAGCGAGACAATAGGTGAGAATATCCTTAAAAGTAATACAAGGCCAGAAGCAAGGAATTTAATCAGTATTTTTTCCGCACTAAAAAATAAAAAAATGCAAGATGTGATTACCGACTGGGATGGAAAATCTTTTTCTGACTTTAAAAAAGAGCTTGGTTTATTACTCGTAGAAAAAATTTGTCCAATTGGAAAAGAAATTAGAAAATTGAAATCAGATCCATTTTTTTTAAAACAAATTTTAAAAGATGGGAGTCAAAAAGCACAAAAAGTAGCAAATAGTAATTTGCAGGAAATAAAAAAAATTGTAGGATTAATGTAATGAAAAAAAAATTTTTAATTGTTGTAGACGAAAGTGAAGAACTAGAAAAAGCTGTTTATTTCGCAGCAAATCGAGCCATCCATACGGATGGAGAATTGTCTCTGTTATACATAGTTGATCCAGCGGTTAATGCACAATGGTCTAGAATTGAAAACCTTATTGAACAAGAGGCTACTAGTGAAGCCAAAAAACTATGCCGGATATGGTCACAAAAAATTAAATCTAGATTTAATATTGAAAGTGAGGTGATTATTAAAATGGGGGATCGTTGCGAAGAGCTTCTGAAATTAGTTAAGGAAGATAAAAATATTAGGTTTCTTGTTCTAGCTTCTAACGCTAATAACGAAGATCCAGGACCATTAATTAAAGCTTTAACTGGAAAAAGAATAAAAGATCTATCTATTCCTATCGTTGTTATTCCAGGGTCTTTAAGCGAAAAAGACATTGATTTAATTGCATAAACAGAAGTTTAAGTTCTAATGAATTTATGTTAAGCTAACAATAACTTCAGAGAATTATATGATTACACTTGCAGACACACCAAACCCAGAGTCTAAAAAATTTATATTTGACTTTGATATTGTCAAATCCGGCTCTAAGGAAATCAAATCAATAGAGGATTGTAAAGAAATTAGGTTTGCAGAAAAATTATTTGAACAAGTTTCTCCTGAACTGATCTACATAGATTCAAATTTTGTAACTATAAAAAAGAAATCTTCACAAGATTGGAATAAAATAAAAAAGAATATTCTTAAAATTCTGTCAGAAGAAGTAAACGCCGATTTTAAGGTTTTATCTTTTAAAAAATCTCTTGAATTCAAAGATGAAATTTCTCAAAGAATTGAAGAAGTGCTTAATGAAAAAATCCGTCCAGCTGTTGCTATGGATGGAGGAGATATTCAGTTAAAATCATACAAAGAAGGAATAGTTGAAGTAATACTGAAGGGAAGCTGCGCAGGATGTCCAAGCTCAACTGTTACCTTAAAACAAGGAGTGGAACGAATGATTAAACATTATGTTCCAGAAGTGAATTCAGTAGTTGCAGTAAACATGGATTAGCTTCGTATGATACATTCATATCAGGTAAGATTGAAAAAAAAAATCAAATTAAGTTTATTAAATCTTAAAGATGGCCTCGCTTATAAAAATTTATTAATAAGAAAAAAAATTAAAAGATCTTTTATAAAATTTGTTAATTTTGTTGATATTTTTAATAAATTTAATACTCACATTATTGGAAAGTCTAGTACACGCTTAAAAGGACCATTAAAAAAACACTATACTCATAGCTATGCTAAAGGAAACGTAGTGGCTTTTTTAATATTTGTTATTTTGTATAAGCCTAATTTTCAAGATTTTAACTTTTCTAAAATTGACAATGATAGAAAAGTTGTTGAAAATATTTATTTAAAAGAGGATATTTTGTTAATTGATAAAAATTTACAAATTAGTAACAAAAAACCATTCAATGAAAAAAGAAAAAAACAGACTTCTTCGGAGTATACAGATAAGCAGATATTAGGTTTCGGAAACAATATTAATGCGAGAACTATTATAAGCCTTTTTGAAGAAGAAAATTATAATTTAAAAGATATTAGAAAAGGAAAAGCAGTAGACCCTGTTTTTTTATCAAAATTACCTACGGGAATTGCTCAAATAGATAATATTGGAGATAGAAAAAAACTTTTTATAAAAGTTATTTTACCTTTGATTATTTATGAAAATAATAAGATTTTAGAAGATAGAAATTATTTAAATCAGATATCTAGAGAAAAGACTATTAACGAGAAAGAAATGGCTTGGTTAAATAAAAAGTTTAAAGAATATAGGGTTAAGACTAGTGATATTAAAGAATTAAGACAAAAGATGGATGTGATACCCCCTTCTTTAGCAATTGCTCAAGCGGCATATGAGACTGGTTGGGGAACTTCTAGATTTGCGATGGAGGGAAATTCCTTGTATGGAGTCAGAACATGGAAAAAAGGTAAAGGAATGGTGCCCAATGATCGAGCGCAAGAACAAAAATTCGAAGTTTTGAGCTTTAAAATTATTAGAGCATCTATATCTTCTTACAAAAAAAACCTAAATACACACCAGAGCTATAATGAATTTAGGGAAGTTAGGGCAAAACAGAGAAAAGAAAAAAATAGAGTTTTTGGTTTAGAGCTATCTCAATATCTTAACAAGTATTCAGAAATCGGAGATACTTATGTTGAGCGTTTAAAGAAAATCATTGAACAAAATGCACTTACAGATTTTGACGAGTCGGTATTGTCACAAAAGAAAAAGCCTAATATTGTTTAATTCTTAATAACATACTGCCTTCCAAACCATCCCCAAGAACCATCTTTCTGTTTGAGAGTGCAATTGATCTTTCCTCTTCTTGTTTTAAACGTTTTTTTTAAAATAATTCTTATCCAATTTTCTTCTAAAAAAGCAATCTCACTAGGCCCCCACTGTCCGCCTTCATTAGAAAAACAATTTATTCCTTTTACACTGTCAATAAACTCTATTTCAATATCAGGAGGATTATTAGTAGTAATAAGTTTGTTAGATGGCTTATAAAATTTATATGGAAGTGGAGTCGTATTAATAATAAAATTAAATCTATCTATTTTTCCGTAAGCTTCATTAATTGGAAATCTTGGCAGTTCAAATAAATCTTCTTTTTGATGAATCACTCCAGAGTGTTGCCCAAATGCTAATAAATATTTATTTTTAATTAATTTTTTAATTTCACTGCTGTATTCTCCAAAAGGATAGGAAAAAACTTTTGGAACAGATCCCAGTTCTCTCAAATAGTCTTGATGAGATTGTTCTATATCTTGTACAACGTCTTTATTACTCAGCTTCACAAGGTATTCGTGACTAAAGCTATGTGCACCTATGGTCCCAATTCCCGTTTTTTGTATTTCTCTTATCTGGTCCCAGGACATGTAGTTAGAGTGTTTATTATTAACTTCACGAGTGTTTACAAATAATATGAAAGGGATGTTCTCCTTTTTTAGAATCGGCCAAGCATTATTATAAAAAGACAGAAATGAATCGTCTATGGTTATAACTATTTTTTTCCCAGTATAAGCCCGTTTATCAATTAAAATATTCTTTAATTTGTTGTAACTGATGATCTCATACTGGGTTTTTTTTATGAGTTCAATTTGCTTTTTAAAGTCATGTATTTTTATATTGGTAGTGGGATATTTATTTTCTTCAAATCTATGGTACATTAAAGTTACAATGCCTTTTTCTTTAATATTTTCAGCAAAAACATTTGTTAAATTAAATCCAACAAATACTATGGAAAGGTAGATAATTTTTTTAGTGATAATTCCTAATTTCATTTCAGTAGATTCTACCCTCAATTCTTTAATAATTACATCAAATTTTAGTATTAAAAAAAAGATTATAGTAAAAAAATATTTCAAAAGTGATAATTTTTCTAGGGATTTTTATTTAATTTTGAAAAAAAATAAAATTCAGCTTCATAAGATAAAATTACTGATAATTAATTTGGGACCAGGAAGTTATGTAGGTATAAGAAATATACTAAGCTGCATGAAGGTATTATCTATGATTAAAAAGATAAAACTTGTTGGTATTTCAAATTACGATCTTTGCAAAATAATCAAAAAGAAACAGAAGGAACCAAGTAGAATAGTTTTGAATGTAAATAAAAAGTTTTTAGATATAACTAAAAAGAGCAAACAGCTCGAAAAAAAGCAATTTGACAGTCTTTTAAGAAAGAAAAAAATTGTTTCTAATTATGAATACAATGGTATTTTTAAGAACAATTTAATTCCCTTTAAGTACACGCATAAAGAAATTGAATTATTGATTAAACAAAAACTAATTATTGAAGAAAAAATAAATCCTAACTATTAAGAATTAATGCTATGATAAACAAAACTTCCCCCTTTGCTGTAAATTTAGAAAAAAAATGTATAGATCGAGGATTAAGACTTACAGACCAAAGAAAAATAATTGTTAAACTTTTAGAAGAAACAATTGCAGATACTAAATTTCATCCAGATGTAGATGAGATTCATAAGCGCGCAATTGTAGTGGACAAAAGAATTAGTATTGCGACCGTGTATAGGACTGTAAAACTATTGGAAGAATCTAATATTATTGATAAGCATGAATTTAAGGAAGGAAAATCGAGATACGAAGCAGTTACAGAGAATCATCACGATCATTTGATTGATATTAATTCAGGAGAGATTTTGGAGTTTGTTGATGAGGAGATTGAAATTCTAAAAAAGAAAATTGCTGATAGACTTGGATATCAATTAGTAGATCATAGATTAGAACTATATTGTAAAAAAAAAAAATAATTGTCTAAAAATTTTTTAATAAAAACTTTCGGTTGCCAAATGAATGAATACGATTCTAATCGTATTGCAGATTTGCTTTATACAATTAATTACAAAAAAACTGAAGAGGTGGAAAATGCAGACTGCTTTATATTTAATACTTGTCATATAAGAGAAAAAGCAACCCAAAAAGTTTATTCTGATATTGGTAAAATAAAAAAAATTTTGAGAGGGAGACTATCAAAGCCACTTTTCGTGTTGGCTGGATGTGTAGCTCAAGCAGAATCTTCTATGGTATTTGAAAAAAGTGATTTTGTGGACATAGTTGTTGGACCTCAAGCTTATCACAAGCTACCAGAGTTAATTAAAAATTATCAGAGCAATAAAACTAAAAGTCTTAATACAAATTTAGACGTTTCAGATAAATTCGATTCTTTAGAACGCTATAAAAATGCTTCCTCTAAAGTTTCTTCTTTTATTACTATACAAGAAGGGTGTGATAAATTTTGTAAATTTTGTGTTGTACCCTATACAAGAGGTCCAGAGTTTTCTCGCTGTCCCAAACAAATATATAATGAAGTGCAGGGTTTAGTCGAAGGCGGAACAAAAGAAATAATTTTATTAGGTCAAAATGTAAGTAGTTATAAAAATAAAGACATCAATCTTTCAAGGTTAATTGATAAAGTTGCTTCTATAAAAAAATTGGAAAGAATTAGATTTACCACCTCTCACCCAAATGATTTTAATGATGATCTTATTAATGCATTTAAATATCAAGATAAGCTTATGCCACAGCTACACTTACCAGTGCAGTCTGGATCTAATAAAATTTTAGAATCCATGAATAGAAAACATACAAGGGAATTTTATTTAAAATTAATAGATAAATTTAGAGATATTAAAAAAGATATTGAATTTTCTAGTGATTTTATCGTAGGATATCCTGGTGAAACTGATAAAGATTTTGATGACACTTTGGACCTTGTAGATAAAGTAAAATTTTCTAATTCCTATTCTTTTGTTTATAGCCAAAGACCAGGAACCCCAGCAGTAGACTTTGATCAAATACCAAAAGAAGTCAGTTCAAGTAGACTAGAAATACTTCAAAATAAACTGTTTGATTTACAAAGAAAATTTAATGATAGTGCGGTTAACTCAAAAACTAAGGTATTAGTGGAAAATATTACAAAACAAGGAAATCAGTTTTTTGGAAGAAATGAATATATGCAGCCTGTGTTCATAGAAGGTAATAAGTGCACTCCAGGACAAATAGAAATTGTTGAAGTTAAATCTAGTAACAGGCACAATTTATGGGGCAGTGTTGATAATAATTAATGGGTAAGCCAGTTTTATCAAATAATTTTTTGCAAATTTTGGATTCAGGTAACGATACTGTGAATATCGAGGTTAAAAACAATCATTTTTTAACAAAAATAAGCGGAACTCATGATGAAAATTTTATTTTATTAGAAAAAATATCAAACACTAAAATTAGTTTAAGAGGAAATTTAATTACGATAAAAGGAAAGAAAAAAGACATAAATATTATTACCAGTGTGGTAAATAAGCTATTAAAAAAATCATTAGAAAAAAATTATATTGATGATGAAGACGTTAAGTCTTTATATAATTTTACTTCTAAAGATTCTCAAAATGTTATCGTCGATCTTGAAGAAAAAAATAGTGACAGCAATTATTCCGTTAAGACTCCAAAGAAAACTGTTTATGCAAGAACTGAAAAACAAAAAATATATTTAGAAATTTTAAAAAATAATAATATTATTTATGCGATTGGACCTGCTGGTACAGGAAAAACCTTTTTACCTGTGGCCGTTGCTGTCCACAAGCTTATTTCAGGTGAGGTAAATAAAATAATTTTATCAAGGCCAGCCGTAGAGGCCGGAGAAAACTTAGGTTTTTTACCAGGAGATTTAAAAGAAAAAATTGATCCTTATTTAATTCCTTTGTATGATTCTTTAAGTGAGCTTCTTGGACATGATAAAATGAATAAAAAAATAGAAGATGGATCAATCGAAATAGCGCCGCTGGCTTTTATGCGTGGACGAACTTTGAAAGATTCTTATGTTATTTTAGATGAAGCGCAAAATGCTACGGAAACTCAGATTAAAATGTTTCTAACAAGGTTAGGAAAAAATACCACTATGGTTGTAAATGGTGATCCTACGCAAATCGATCTACCGAATTCAAAAATATCTGGATTAATGAATTCTGCCACTGTTTTAAGCAATATTGATGAAATTAAAATTGTTAAATTCGATGCACTGGATGTGCAGAGACATCCTTTAGTTTCAAAAATAATTGAAGCTTATAAAAAGAATTCTTTAGATGTTTAAAGTCAATATCATTGTAGAAGAGCCTAAATGGAAGAAAGAAATGCCCACAATAGAAAAAATATTAAAAAAAAATTTTAAAAAAATTTATTCTTCTATCAGTAGAACAAGTAAAAAAAAAAATTTAGAAATATCTGTGCTATTAACCAATAAGACAAAAATAAAAAAACTGAATAAAGCCTTTAGAAAAACTCCAAAAGATACAGATATACTGTCTTTTCCACAGTATGAAAAAACTTTTTTTTTAAAAAAAAAAGTAGCTATAATAAATAAAGTCTACCTTGGAGATTTAGCTTTTTCGTATGATTACATAAAAAAACAAAAAACTAATTTTGTAGAGTATGTTAACAAAATATTTATTCATGGATGTTTGCACCTAGTCGGATACGAACATGATAATTTAAAAAGTTATAAAGAGATGCGCTCTTTAGAAAGAAAGCTTTTAGCTATTATATGACTCAAATAAAACAAGATAGTTTTATCAAAAAATTGAAAAAAACCTTGGGGTTTTCTGAACAAAATAATCTAAGAGAAAGTATCCAAGATGCCATCGATGAGAATTCCGGGACTGAAAATAGAAGCTCTGGTCTTTCTAATAAAGAAAAAACTATTCTTGAAAATATACTAACTATTAATAAGTTAAAAGCAGCTGACATAATGATACCAAGAGCTGAAATCGTTAGTGCAAGTTTTGATTCTGAATTTAATACTCTAATTAAAATTATTAACACTGAATCTCATTCTAGAATTCCAATTTTTAGAAAAGATCTAGATGATGTGATGGGGATGGTACATGTAAAAGATCTCATCAATTTTACCAATCAGCGTTCTCAAGCTGATTTTAATTTGCGGAAAATTATGAGAGATGTTTTGTTTGTACCACCTTCAATGCCTATCTTAAATGTTTTATTAAAGATGCAATCTACAAAGCTCCATATGGCATTAATAATAGACGAGCATGGTGGAACAGATGGTTTATTGACTATTGAAGACTTGGTAGAAGAAATTGTCGGAGAGATCCAGGACGAGCATGATCACGATGATCTGACAGAATTTAAAAAGATTAACAAGAGTACTTTTATCGCTAACGCAACAATGGAATTGGATGAATTTGAAAAAATAACAAATATTAAATTTGGAATTGAAAATATAGAAACGCTTGGTGGTTATGTTTTTTCCCTTGTCAATAGAGTTCCACAAAAGGGCGAAATAATAAAAGATAATCCCAATTATGCTTTTGAAATTGTAGATGCCGACCCTAGAAAAATTAAAGTTCTTAAGATTACAAAATCTTAAAAATGAAAAATTTTCTTTTTAAGAAAAATAAGTATTTAGTATCTTTTCTTCTTGGTGGTATTCTTTCTTTAATCCTCCCACCCTACAATTATACTGAATTAGGTTTCTTGGTTTTTCCTACATTATTATACTTACTATTTATTAATAAAGATCAAACGAGAAGATCAAATTTTTATATTGGTTTTTTATTTGGTTACGGGTATTTTTTATTTAGCCTATACTGGATTACATACTCGCTAAACTTTGATGAAAACTTAGTTTTTTTAAAACCTTTAACATTAGTACTTTTACCTTCAGTAGTTGCTGCTTTTTATGGAGCAGCTTTTATATTAATTAAGAAAACTATTACAAATAATTTTTATTTTATTATTACTTTTTCAGTTGTACTTTCAACGCTAGATTTTTTGAGAGGCAATTTTTTTTTTGATTTTCCTTGGAATTTATTCGCATATACGTGGAGCTGGTCGTTGGAAAGCCTTCAAATATTAAGTTTTATTGGAACGTATTCTTTAAATCTCTTTACAATATTTATTTTTTGTCTGCCTTATCTAATGATGCAAAATTTTCACTACAAAAAACTATTAATAATTACTTCATCTATAATGTTTATATTTTTTGCAAACTTCTTTTTTGGCCAGACCATCATTAACAATAATAACTTGACAAAAATTCCCAATTTTAAGGTGGTGTTACTCCAACCAAACCAAAAAATAGTAGACTTAACAGTGGCTAATAATGAAGAGCAGTATGTCAATCGACTAATCAATATAAGTAAGCCAAAAATTTTTAAAGATACTCAAACTTTATTTGTTTGGCCTGAGGGAATTTTGTTTAATTTAGATAATTCTAAAAATTATAAAAAACTTTTTAATGATAATTTTTCTAATAATCATAACATTGTTATGGGCTCTGTTCGTTACGATGGAAGTAAGTTTTACAATAGTCTTGCACTACTTAACAATCAAGCGGAAGTACTCTCGAGTTATGATAAAATAAATTTAGTTCCTTTTGGGGAGGTTATTCCCTTTTATAATCTGCTTGAGAAAATAAATCTTAAAAAAATTACATTTGGATACGGCTCTTTTTCTAAAGGAGAAAAAAGAAATCCAATTATATTAAGTATTAATAATATTAAATTTTTACCATTAATTTGTTATGAAATTATATTTCCGGGATCAATTGATATTGAAAAAAAAGAGTACGATTTCATCCTAAACATTTCTGAAGATGGTTGGTTCAACCGTTCCATTGGTACTATTCAGCACTTTGTTCATTCTAAATATAGAGCCATAGAGCAAGGAAAGCAGATAGTCAGATCAACCAATCAAGGCTTAACCAGCAGTATATTACCAAATGGGAAATTAGAAAAAACCACTGATTTTGTTAATCAGTCTAGTATTGTTGTGGATATCTATAAGTTAGATAAAAAAACACTGTTTAATAAATTTGAAAATAGTATTTTTTATTTACTTACTTTCATTAGTTGTATATTCATTTTCTTTTTTAGAAAAAACTAATGAATAAAAATTATATATTTACAAGCGAATCAGTTTCAGAGGGTCATCCAGACAAAGTATGTGATATTACTTCAGATACCATTTTAGATTTATATCTCTCAGAGTTTAATGAAAGTAGAGTTGCCTGTGAAACTCTTGCAACTACTAATAAGATTATTCTTTCGGGAGAAATTAGAGGACCAAAAATTGACTCTCAAGTTATTGAGCAAGCCGTAAGAGAACAGATAAAAAGTATAGGATACGAGCAAAAAAACTTCCATTGGAAAAACTTTGAATTTTTTAATTATTTACATGAGCAGTCTGCAGATATTGCTCAAGGTGTTGATTCTAGCGGAAATGCAAAAGATGAGGGCGCTGGAGATCAGGGAATTATGTTTGGATATGCGTGTAATGAGACGGAAGAGTTAATGCCAGCACCTATTACTTATTCTCATAAAATTTTAAAAGAAATGGCAATAGCAAGAAAAAGTGGGGATTTAAAATTACTAGGTCCAGATTCAAAAAGTCAAATTTCAGTTGTTTATGAAAACAGCAAGCCTGTAGGTGTGAGCTCAGTAGTAATTTCCTCACAACATGACGAATCGATTAGTCAGAATGAAGTAAAAGAAATGATTAGGCCTTATGTAAAAAAAATTCTTCCTAAAGATTGGTCTTGCCCAGAAGATCAGTTTTATGTCAACCCAACTGGAAAGTTTGTTATTGGTGGGCCTGATGGTGATACAGGATTAACAGGTAGAAAGATTATAGTTGATACATATGGCGGAGCAGCACTGCATGGCGGTGGAGCATTTTCAGGAAAAGATCCTAGTAAAGTGGATCGATCTGCAGCATATGCTGCCAGATATTTAGCAAAGAATATAGTTGCATCAGGAATCGTGAATAAGGCAGTGATCCAATTGTCATATGCAATTGGAGTTTCTCAACCACTTTCTATTTATTTAGATATTTTTCAAGAAGATCAAAAACTAGTAGACCAAATTATAAAAGTCATTCAAAATAATTTTGATTTAAGCCCAAGAGGAATAAGAAATAAATTAGAACTAAATAAACCAATCTACAAAAAAACTGCAGCATATGGGCACTTTGGAAGAGCTCCAGAAGCAGATGGTTCGTTTAGCTGGGAAAAAAAAGATATGGTGAATGTTTTCAAAAAAGAAGTTTAGTGACTAAAAAAAAAGTATTCTTTGGACGAATTCAGTCTCGTAAAATTTCGTTAGAAAAAAAAAAATTCTAGATAAAAATCTTAAAAATTTTCTATTTAATTTAAAAAAAATAAAAAAATCTACTCCCAATATTCTTGAAATAGGATTTGGTATGGGACATAATTTGATTGAATTATCAAAAAATAATTTAAATAGTCAGATTATTGGAATAGATCCTTTTCTCAATGGAGTAGCCAGAGTTATCTATAGCTGTGTTAAACAAAAAATTGATAACATCTTGGTTTATCTTGATCCAGTAGAAAAATTTTTAGAAAAGTATAAAAAAATTTACTTTAAAGAAATTTTTATTTTATTTCCTGATCCTTGGCATAAAAAGAAACATCACAAACGTAGACTTGTTCAGACAATTTTTTTAAAAAATATTTTAAAAAGACTAGATAAAAATGGTAAGCTATACTTTGCAACAGATGATCAGACTTATTTTAAATCTGTTCAAAATTGTTTAAATAGCAAGGACCTTAAAAAAATCCCAATTGTTTACAAAAAAATAGACTTAAAGCACCTTAAACAAACAAAGTACTTTTTAAGAGCCAAAAGGTTAGGAAATAAGGTTAGTTTTTTAGTTATTGTAAAATCTTAAATATTGGAGTAATTTCCAGAAAATTAACAAAATTAAGAAACGGGCCTTGGCCCCTTTTTTTTACTTAAAACCAAAATGCTAAATAACCGAATTGATAGTACCGAATTAATTAGAATAGCGGATGCTGTTGCTGATGAGAAATCTATAAGTAAAGACCTAGTTTTAACTTCCATGGAAAGTGCCATAGAGAAAGCTGCTAAAACTAGATATGGAAATGAAAATGAAATTTACGTTGTAATAGATAGGGCTACTGGAAAAATAGAACTTGGAAGAAAATTAAAAGTTGTTGAAAAAGTCATGAATACCCACTCTGAAATAGGTTTGGAGGAAGCGCTTGAAAAAAATAGTGAGGTTAAAATTAATGATATGATTAATGAAGAATTGCCGCCAGTAGATTTTGGACGAATAGCTGCACAAACTGCAAAACAGGTTATATCACATCAGATTAGAGACGCTGAAAGAGACAGACAGTTTGAAGAATTTAAAGACAAAGTAGGGGAAATTTTGAGTGGTATAGTTAAAAGATCTGAATACGGTAATGTAATTGTGGATTTACAAAAGTCAGAAGCAATTATAAGAAGAGAGGAGCTTATTCCAAGAGAAAATTTAAAAAATGGAGATAGAATTAAAGCATATTGCTACGATGTAAGAAGGGAGAGTAAAGGACCTCAGATATTTTTATCTAGAGCACACCCGCAATTTTTAGCAAAATTATTTCATCAAGAAGTCCCGGAAATTTATGAAGGTACAATTGGAATTAAATCAGTTGCAAGAGATCCAGGTAGTAGAGCCAAAATATGCGTTCAATCAAAAGATAGCTCAATAGACCCAGTTGGTGCCTGCGTCGGCATGAGAGGTAGCAGGGTTCAAGCTATCGTTAATGAATTGCAAGGAGAAAAAATTGACATTATAAATTGGACAGAAGACGCATCCTCTTTAGTTAAGAGCGCTTTGTCCCCAGCTGAAGTTATGAAAGTCATCATTGCAGAAGATGACAGAAGAATCGAAGTAGTTATTGATGAAGACAATCTAAGCAAAGCAATAGGAAGACGCGGCCAGAATGTTCGATTGGCATCTAAGTTATTAGATTATGAAATTGATATACTTACGGATAAGGAAGAATCGGAAAAAAGACAAACTGAATTTAAAGATAACACTGAAAAACTAGTTAAGAGTCTAGAAATAGATGTAACTATGGCTCAACTTCTTGTGGCTGAAGGATTTCCAACAATTAATACAATCGCAAATGCAAGTTTGCCTGAGTTTTTAAAAATAGAAGGTTTTGATGAAGAGACTTCGATAGAGCTTCAAAATAGAGCAAAAGAATTCATTCAAGAAGAAGCTGATGAGGTTTCTAAAAAAGTAAAAGAATTAGGTATCGAAGACGATTTAGCTATGCATAAAGGACTTAGTCTTGGAATGCTATTAATTCTAGGCGAGGACAACATTAAAACGCTAAAAGATTTTGCAGAATTGGCTACTGACGAGTTGATTGGTGGATATGATGAAATCAAAGGTAAAAGAGAAAAATTTGATGGTATACTTGAGGAGTTTGACATTTCTAGAAAAGATGCTGACGACTTGATTATGAGAGCTAGAAAAAAAGTTTTCGACATTTAATGAACACCAGGGTGAATAAAAATGAGCACGAAAGAAAAGAAAAAAAAACTAACTCTAAAAAATTTTACTGGTAATGCACCCAGTTCAGTAAATACAAAACAAGTACAAAAAACATCTGCTATTTTTGGAAGAAAAGAAGAACTAAAAGTCCCCAACCCTGTAATCGAGAAATCGGATAGCACGACTGCTCCTGAGAGCAAACCTGTAACAGCACCCAAAACTGCAAAGAGCCCTGAAAAGCCTAAATCAGCTAAAGAGTGGGCAAAAATAAAAATTCAAGAAGAGCTATCTAAAAAAGCCGATAAAAAAGCAGCTGGGAAAAAAAGAGATTATCGTTTAACAGTCACCAAAGCACTATCAGAAGAAGAAGAGGTTCAGGTCAGAAGTCTTGCGGCAGTGAAAAGATCTAGAGAAAAACTTTTTAAAAAACAAAGCGATCAAGATACAGACGGGCAAAAAGTAATCAGACAAGTTAAAATTCCAAAAGTTATTACCATTCAAGAATTGGCCAACAGAATGGCAGAAAGAGCCAACGCGGTTATTAAGTATTTATTAACCAAAAATGTAAAAGTTACTATTAATCATACGATTGACCAAGACACAGCAGAATTTATTGTAAAAGAATTTGGACACGAAATTCTTATAGAAGAAGAACCAGATCAGTTACTGAAAGATATTCTATCTAAGGATAAAGATATGGAAAATGGAGTTTCTAGACCACCAGTTGTCACTGTAATGGGGCACGTTGATCATGGAAAAACATCTCTTCTAGACTCTTTAAGAGATGCAAGTGTAGTGAGTTCGGAGCATGGGGGTATTACCCAGCACATAGGAGCTTACCAAGTAAATGTGAATGATAAAAATTTGATTACATTTATAGATACTCCTGGACATGCTGCGTTCACAGAAATGAGAGCGAGAGGTTCCAAGATTACAGATATTGTTATTTTAGTAGTTGCGGCCAATGATGGAATTAAACCTCAAACAATTGAGGCTATTCAACATGCTAAAGCGGCACAAGTGCCTATTATTGTTGCTATTAATAAGTGTGATTTGCAAGGTGCAGATCCTACAAAGGTTAGAAACCAACTTTTAGAACATGAACTGATTGTTGAAGAAATGGGAGGAGATGTCTTGAGTGTAGAAATATCCGCATTAAAGAAAACTAACTTAGATAAATTAAAAGAGTTGATTTTATTGCAATCAGAAATTTTAGATATGAAAGCAGACCCTTCTATTGCAGCTGCAGGAGTTGTAGTTGAATCAAGACTAGACAAAGGAAGAGGCCCAGTTTCTACAGTTTTAATTGTCAAAGGTACTTTAAAAAAAGGAGATTTATTTGTTAGTGGTGCTTCTAACGGAAAAGTAAGAGCCATTTATGATTATAAAGGAGATTTGATTAATGAGGCAGGTCCATCAACGCCGGTTGAGATTGTAGGTTTTCAGGGAGCACCTAATGCAGGAGATGATTTTGTTGTTGTAGAAAATGATTCTAAGGTCGAAGAAATTGTAGAGTACAGACAGCAAGAGCTTAAAAACAAAAAACTGGCAGGTAACAAAAAAACAGATATTTTTGGAGAATCTGATCCAGATAAAGAATATAATATTATTTTAAAAACTGACGTTAATGGTTCTTTAGAAGCATTGGCCAATGCAATTGAAAAAATTAAAATTGAAAACATTAAGACAAAAATTATTTTATCAGCTGTTGGACCTATCACAGAAACAGATGTCACTTTAGCAAAAGCTTCGAATGCTATTTTATTAGGCTTTAATATTAGACCAAATAAGGAAGCAAAAGATTTAGCTAGAAGTTATAAATTAGAAATACTTTACTTTAATATAATTTATGAAGCACTAGATTACATAACCAAAAAAATATCTGGCTTGTTAGCTCCAGAGACAGAAGAGCAGGACCAAGGAAATTGCGAAGTATTAGAAGTATTCAGCGTTTCGAAAGCTGGTAAAGTTGCTGGTGTTAAAGTTACAGAGGGTGAAATAAAAAATAATGCAGAGTTAAGACTGCTTCGAGATGGTGTAGTCGTTTATACAGGAAAAGTGAGCAGTCTTTTTAGAGAAAAGAATGAAGCAAAAGAAGTAAAAGCAGGCTTAGAATGTGGTGTTTCTATTAAAGATTTCAATGATATTAAAAAAGGAGATGTGATCGAATTCTTCAAGACAATCACAATTGAAAGAGAAATTTAATGGATTATGAGAATACTTCAAAACCACTAACTCAAAGACAGTTAAAAGCAGGCGAAAATTTAAAAAAAATTATAGCCAATATTTTCATTAAAGATCAAATAGTTCTTCCTAACATTTCAACAAGAAATATTACCATTACAGAAGTTAGGGTTAGTCCAGATTTAAGACACGCTATAGTTTATTTTATTCCTCTGTCTGGAGACAAGTCAGAGATTGCTTTTAAAACTTTAAACCAATTTTCATATGAAGTTAAAAAAAGAGTAAAGAGTTCTTGGACCGCAAAATTTTTACCGGATTTAAGGTTTGTTCTTGATAAATCATTTGATTATGCTGAAAATATTGAAAAATTAATTTCTACTAATTTAGAACCAAAATGAATGGTTGGATTAATATTTATAAACCCAAAGGCTATACCTCAACCTATTGTTTAAATGTTATTAAATCGAAATTTAAGTTAAAAAAAATTGGCCACGCCGGAACATTGGATCCATTAGCAGAAGGAGTTCTGCCGATAGCTATTGGCGAAGCAACAAAATCTATTCCCTATTTTGCCAAATCAAAAAAAAATTATTTATTTGAAGTTTCTTGGGGCGAAGAAACAAACACACTAGATTCGGAGGGAGTGACTACCAATGTATCTGTAATTATTCCTTGTCTAAAAGAAATTAACAAAGTGCTGCATTTATTTATTGGACAGATTGATCAAGTCCCTCCAAAATTTTCAGCTAAAAAAATTAATGGCAAAAGATGTTATGACTTAGCAAGGAATAATGAGGAATTTGAGCTAAAGCCACAAAAAGTAACTATTTTTAATTTGAGAGTTGTCTCTCATCATGAAAACAAAACATCGTTCTTGGTTAGCTGTGGGTCTGGAACTTATGTAAGAAGCTTAGCTAGAGATTTGGCTTATGCTTTAAATACTTTTGGTTATGCATCTAAAATTTTAAGAAGCAGATATAGTCATTTCTCGAAAAAGAATACACTGGCTATGGATTTTTTAGTAAAAAACGTAGAAAAAGAGAACTTTTATAAATACTTGCTTGATATTCGAAAGGTTTTAATACATATACCATCCATAAATTTAGAAGATAAAAGAATAAAGCTTATTAAAAACGGAATGAAAGTAAGCATGTTGGAAGAGTTTGGAGAAGTAAATATTAAGAGTTTAATTGCCCAAAATCAAAGCCAGGTACTCGCATTCGGAGAATTAAAATCTGGATTTTTTTATCCCAAAAGA
>Ga0209384_1000161_pt1 | contig 46997 bp, 38 predicted proteins | sample CoawatmetaG05DNA_FD_187511 | JGI IMG/M metagenome (GOLD analysis project Ga0209384, IMG submission 187511) | Marine microbial communities from the West Antarctic Peninsula - Coastal water metaG058-DNA (SPAdes) (version 2) | ecosystem: Environmental > Aquatic > Marine > Coastal ... | reverse complement strand
TCCATAGAATTAGTTCTTTTTAGAAACTCTTTAATTGATAAAAGAGCTAGTGAAGTGTTGAATTTAATCACTTACACTAAAAAATTTATTAACAAACCTATTTCTATTATTGATGTCTTAACAATATCTAAATCTATACAGAGTTTAGACCTTCAAGCCTCTAAATTAGATATTGGTAAACTAGTATATGAATATCATTTAGACACAAACAAGAACTTAGAAAAGACAGCTTTTGTAAAAAATCAGCTAAAAGGAATAGAAAAAGTAAATAAACAAATACCTAAAGATGTAGTTTTATATGGCTTTGGAAGAATTGGAAGATTATTGACAAGAGAACTAATGGTTCAAATTGGTGCAGGATCACAATTACGCTTAAGAGCAATTGTTACAAGAGGTGAAATTGATCTATCTGTATTAGAAAAAAGAGCTTCACTTTTGAGAATAGATTCTGTACATGGAAACTTTTTAGGAACGGTTGAGGTAGATTTAGAAAACAAAGCATTATTAATTAATGGCACTACAGTTTATATGATCTCTGCTTCAAAACCAGAAAACATAGATTACACCAAGTATCAAATAAAAGATGCATTAGTAATAGATAACACAGGAGCTTTTAGAGACTTCAAAGAGCTAAGTAGGCACCTAGTTTCTAAGGGTACAGCTAAAGTTTTGTTAACTGCCCCAGGAAAAGGAATCCCAAATATTGTACACGGAGTTAACCATAAAAAACATAACCCAGATTTAGAGTCAATATTCTCTGCAGCTTCATGTACAACTAACGCAATTACTCCAATATTAAAAGTAATTGAAGAAAATTTCGGAATTAAAAAAGGGCATATAGAAACTATACATGCCTACACAAATGACCAAAATTTAGTGGATAATATGCATACTAAGCATCGAAGAGGTAGAGCAGCAGCATTAAATATGGTTATCACTGAAACTGGCGCTGCAAGTGCAGTTGCAAAGGCATTCCCTAAACTCAAAGGTAAATTAAGTTCAAATGCAGTTAGAGTTCCAGTACCTAATGGGTCTTTAGCAATTTTGAATTTACAATTAAAAACATCGGTTAGTAAAGATTATTTAAATGCAATAATGAAACAAAATGCTCTGGACGGCGAATTAGTTGAGCAAATTAAATATTCAATAAATAAGGAATTAGTTTCAACAGATATTATTGGTACTACAGCACCATGTATTTTTGATAGCGAAGCGACAATTACTGATGATGAAACGGTAATATTATATGTTTGGTATGACAATGAATATGGCTATACCCACCAAGTGATTCGATTAGCAAAGTACATCTCTAAGGTCAGAAGGTTTACTTATTATTAAATAATAGAACTCTAGACTAGACTAAAACTTTGGAGTGAAAAATAACTACTATTTCGGTGAGTTATTATTTTATAATTATATTAGATTTAATTATTATTAAAAATTATGCATAAAATATTTGCAATAGAATTTCTTTCTCAACAATGGATTATAAATATGTCCATCACTATTTTTTTTGGTTGTCTCTATTTTTTCTTGTCCTATAGAGTTAAAAACCAAAACCTACAGACGTTTTTAAAAAGTAGCTCTATGATTATCTTAAGCATGACCTTAGCCTATCACATAATCTTAGGGTCAAGCGGGTCTTGGACATTAAAAGAAGATTTACCACTACATTTATGTAGTATTTCCGCAATTATTTGTTGTATTATTTTCTTTGTAAAAAAGAAACAGTTTTTATTTGAATTTTTATTTTTTTGTGGAATTATTGGTGGTCTTGTCTCACTTTCAACTCCACAAATCACATTATACAATGACAACTATTTCTTTTACATAATGTTTTACTTTAAACACGCTTCAATCATAGTGATCCCATTGGTAATTATGTATCGAATGAAGATGAAATTAGGTAAATACTCATGGCTAAAAGCCTTTGGAGGGATTAATGTTCTGTTGGCTATAGTCATGCCTGTTAATTCTATGCTTGGCTCAAACTATTTATATGTAGCTGAGCCACCAATAGTAAAAAACTTTCTAATTTTAGGTACAGGTGAGAAAACTATTTTAGGATTACCAGATTACGTGTTTGGATTTGAGATAGAATTACTAATTTTGTTGTTACTATTTTACATGATTTTTAAGCCAAGAAAATAAGAATGAGGAAATACCTACTATTAATTATTTTACTTCAAAATTGCAATAATCCAATTAAGGTTGAAAGTGAATCAAATTATAATAATGAAGATCAGTATGTTAGAAGCATTGAATCTGATATAATTGTTCGAGAATTCACTGAGGAAGCGAAGAAAATCACTCAACAATGGACTAATCTAAAAGAATTGCAAAATATTATTAATGGACTAGAAAAAGAAGACTATTCTGCTTTCAAAGAAAAGGATAAATATCTAGAAGAGTTTATTAATGATTTAACAAAAACTTTACCTAAAAAATTAAATAATCTACCGATAACATCTAGGCTTCTTGTATTAGAAACTAATATTCTACAGCTAGAATCAATATTATCTAATTCAGAATTTAAACCAAAAAACAGGACTTCAATTAAAAATAAATTAATTGAGTCATACTATAATTTTATTTATCAAATAAATAAAGTTATTGAAAAAGAATTACAAATTATTGAATAGTTTTTTGGGACAACAAGGCATCTTTACTAATAAGCGCTAAATTAAAATTAGGAGCTATAGCTAAAGCCTCATCCATAATTTCAATTGCAGAGTCAATATTTAATGATTTATTTTCTTTAAATCTAACAAGCCCTTTTAAATACATAAAAGCAGCTTTCATTGGGACTTGATATTGATTTTGAGACTCATAAAAAGTTCTCATAACATCACTTTTAGAATTAGCTATTCCAAAAGTTATATGCTTTGTAGCACCTAATAAATCATCTAATTGTATTTTCATATCTGCTAACTCATAGGCCACTAGTGGGCTTGGCTTTCTTCTGTAAAGTTCTTCATAATGCTCAACAGACCTCTCTATCTGGTTTAAGACTTGTAGTGACATTGCCTTTACCTCAACAGCCATATCAGAATCATTTTCATTTCGATCTATTCCTATAGTGTTTAAGGCTTGTATATGCTTTCCTTCGTTCATATACAAAACAGCTAAAGTGTCTTTTCTAGCTTGGTTTGGTGATAGTATATTTAAATGTGTTAAAGCGTTAATTACGCCTTGCACATCTCCTTGAGTTCTCATTTGATTATAATATTCTTTATAATGATCTAACAAAGATGTATTTGATTGTGAGTATGCAAATAAGGATACTAAAAAAGATAAGATAAATAAATGCTGCTTCATTATAGTAGATTTTAAGTGAACGAAACTAGTGATAATTTTAAGACTAACAAAAAATGAAATTTAATAATATTTCAATCAAACTAGCGTACTATAATTTTCCAACTATAATTTTTGTTGTTTAGTATATAAATTCCAGCAGCCAAGTAGTCGTGAGATAAAATAGTTGAATTAGATGAAGAATTGTAATTCACTCGAATACTAATCCTTTGTCCAATCAAATTAAATAATTCAAAATTCTCAAATCCTAAAGTGTTTAAAACCTCAATTTGTTCATTAGAATTAATTGGGTTAGATTTTAATTTAAGAAGAGGATTATCAATAAAAGTGGTGGATAAATTATCAGAAAAATAAGCTGATCCAAACTCAAAACTTTCGTTTCCAATTGTGTTTCCTATTAACCTTCCTGGAATATCATCTATATATGGATGGATACCACCCCAAATTCTAGACAAACTACACTGATCAGAAGCGTCTCTATACGTAGCCCACTGTAGCTCGACATTTTCACTTGGACCTTGCTCAAAGACTAAAAATTCATCTTTCGGAGCAGAAAATTTTCCAATACCTCCTGGAAAATACGAACTTCCAGTGAACAGGGTTAATACTTCTGCTGCAGCTCTTGAAAATGTTGAATGGCCAGAGACATATCCAGCAAAATTTGGTGTTACAAATGTTGGTCTTTGATAAGGCCACCAGTTTTCAGCTAAAATCCATCCTACACTAGCTTGATCTAAATCTTCATCATCGATATAATCGTGACCACGCCATGTAAACAGTTTAATTTTACCAATATTTTCATCATCATTTCCCTCTAAAAAATCTCCATCTTCAACTGTTTCTATAAACCCCTCTACAATTGGCAAACCCTGAGGGTGATAATTATCTAATGAAGGATTAGAACTCTGACCTAAACCAGATAAATACCTAATAACAGAAATAGGTCTTACATAATCATACCATCCTTTAATTCCCCATACGGATACAGCAGTATCGTGTAACGTACCTCCTAAAATAAAATAAGATTTAATATCCCATTCTAGATTAGACAAAAGCTCTCCAGTACCTTGAAATTTCTTTACTAATAAAGGATCATCATTTACTTTATTCAATATTACAAACCAATGTCCAGGTGGAGTTTCTGATTCTGGACCATCTGCCCAAAATTCAGCCAAAACCCTGGAATAATCACCTCTAAGGGCGTACTGAGGCTCGTAAGGAAGGTTTGTATATGGATTTAAATCATGACCGTTGCTACTGTCACCACCTGATAAATAATTGTAAAAATTATTATAATTAGAGACCTCTATCGGCAAATTATCTAAAGAAAAATTACCTATTGAATTAGGAGAAATATCCCAAGATGTATTATTTTCTGAAGAAAGATGTGACCCCCAAATAGAGACCATTGAGAATGCATTGATAAAATCAAAAGACTCTTGATCGGAGTTATTTAAAAGAGGTGGTGGTCCTGGATCGTGATAAACATTATAGTAGTTGTCATCTCTTGAAAAAACACTTAAATCATCTTGATTTAGTCCAAAAGAATAAACATTACCCCACTCAGCACCAAGAAAAGATGGTGTGTTTTCACCTGTTACTTGACCACTTTGGTCAATAAAAACATTTAAAGTTAGTGGCTGCCACCTATTAGGGTCGATAATATCTTCATTTCCACTTAATAACGGAGACAAAGGATCATTCACTGGCTGATAATATTGATTCTCATAATTTAATTCTTCCATAGAACCGTCATCTAACCCATATTGAATATAATTCTGAGCGATGTAATTACCTAAATGAATAGCATTTTGAGTATTATTTGAGATCTCGTAGTTTTCAATATCGTAACCCAATAGATTCATATAAAAACTTGCTAGGCTTATTATGTATTCTGAGTTAGGTGATTGTGAAAATCGATGAGAAATTAATCTATACGCACAATAACTAATTGCCATTGTCATATTTTCTTCTTCGGTTAAATCATCATTGCTAAAAGATCCATAATCAACATTAAAGTCATTTACACTTTGTCCAGTTAAATATGTAGAACCTTGCTGTTTAATTATTGCCCAGGCATCATACATTGCAGCACTAATATGAAATAGATTTCTTGCGTGTACTGTCGGTCTAGCATAATCATTTCTAATAGCTTCTAATAAGATTTCATTCCAAATCCTTGCTATTGAAATATCATTAGTTCCCCAATCTGTTTCAGAAAAATCAATACTTATATCTATCATTTCTAAATCTGTTGAACAAGCATCATTAGATGCGCTAACTGACAAACTCCCTTGAGTTGCTATATCCCAAATAACATAAACATTTGAAGTACCTTGTCCACTTAGTATAGTACCGTTGACAATACTCCATAAATAATTTGTTGCCTCAGTTGACTCAAAAGAATAATTATAAGTAGTCAAAGGACTTATAATAGTTTCACCATCTAAAAATCCAGCTGTTAAAAACTGACAAGATCCATCATCTACTGTTGCTTCAGGGTTATAATTACAAGAATTTATATTTGTACATCCTTCAATTTTTACAGACGTGTTGTTGTTATTTACTGTTACTCCTTCATTTTCAATAACAGTAATTGAAGTATTTACACTAACATTTTGATAACTTTGTCTGCCTGTATTTGGCCAAGTAACTACCAAGCTATCGATTGATGTAGCATTATCTAAGCCAAAATGAATTGATTGGAGTGACTGATTTTGGTAGGACGAACCATGGTATAACCTAGACTGATCTATATCATTATTGGGATATATTTCAACAATAGACCCTAAACCATCATTATTTGAAACTGTACCTTTTAAATTAACTTTAATCCATTTTACTTGATCATCATTATTGAAATATGTATCCACTGATTTATTTTCATATAAAAAAAGAGTGGAATCGAAATTAGATATTAACAAATCTAAATCTCCATCATTATCATAATCAAATGAAGCTAAAGATCTACTTTTAGTTAATTCAACTTGATTTTCTAGTGGATCAGTTTTAAGAAATTTTCTTGACTGAACAGATTGAGGTCCAGCAGATATATTTATAAAAAATTCATTCTCTTCATGAACTGAAAAACCATTTGCAATGAACAAATCTTCAAATCCATCATTATTAAAATCTGAAAAGTTTGCTCCCCATGCCCAGTTTGTATCATAAATATTGGCATTTTCAGATATGTTTTCATACTGATTATTCATAAACTCATCTACATAAAAACTGTTTTCTTTTATATTTGTAACTAAGATTTCAAAACTATTATTATTATCATAATCACTAGTTGCTAAACCCATTCCATCATAAGGATCTAAAAGATTATATGATTGAGTTTCATCAACAAAACCATTCCCTTGTTGGTTAATTAATAACACATTGTATTGATCATGATCATTAGCTATATATATATCTGGATAATTATCATCATTAGCATAAATAACAATAGAAGAAAAGCTATTAGAAGTACTAAGTTGACCACTTAAGTCTACAATTTCAAAAGCTCCACCACCAAGATTCTCATAAAGTTTATTGTTAGAGTTAGAGTGGTAATCTGTAATAAAAAGATCGAGTAAGCCATCAAGATTATAATCCAGCCATAATCCACTTGTAACAAAACAAGTGTCACAATCTATAATTAAACCTGACTGACTAGTAATATTTGTGAATGTCCCATCTGTATTATTTTGATATAATTGACTTTGATTAGAGTTTCCCAAAAAAAGATCTGGGTAGGAATCATTATTAAAATCCCCCCATGATGCTGAAAGCCTATCTCCAAAATCTTCTTGCAGATCTAAAAAACCAATATCATTTAAAATAATATCATGAGTTAAGTTCTGTTCAATCCCAGTACTTAACGTTACATCAATGAAATTACCATTGTTTGTGTTTTCCAGTAATCTACTCCATGTCTGAGAATTGTTTTCTTCAGAGAAACTTCCTACAATAAAAATATCTAAATCTCCATCTTGGTCATAATCAGCAACTGCAACACCGTTGTGATCTTCATATATATTCACATCTGTATAAATAGAAGCATCTCTAAATTGCTGTGAAAAACTAGTATAACTTATGAGCAATAATTTTAAAAAAAAAGAAGTTTTTTTAATTAACATAGTTAATTTTGAGTTCTATAGTGACAATTTACAATATAAGTAGAGATTTATTATTTCACAAAAGACCTAAAGTCTAATTTGGCATACTAGTTCTGCAATAGTAACTTCATTTCCATAATGATATTTTACAGAAGAAAATCCTGCTTGTAACTTTAAATTATTTCCATCAAAATATTTTGTAACACCAAAACTAAAACTTTCAAAATCTTTTAAAGTTGAATTTTCATATGCATTATTTAGATTATTTGTAAACTCTGGCTCAGCGGATTCAAATCTAAGATCTATACCAAAATTGTTTTTAAATATATATCCAAATTGTACATTATAGCTACTGCCTAAAACTAGGTATTCACTAATCTCTCTTGGCATTAATAAATTATTGGCTGACTGATCTAGATAAGTTTGATTTAAACCACTAGCTGCTGCATCAGCATATTCGACTAAAAAAGAAAATCCTTTATACTTTAATAATAAGTCTATAAATATTTTCTCATAATCTGGTAGATTATTTTCGCCGTTAATGTCATAAAAAATAATATCGCCATGACCCCCACCAGTTTCATGGCTAACTCCCATGTTTTTACTATATGCAAATCCAAGTTCTAGTTTAACTTTTTGTTCACGATGTAAATCTACAGACCCTTCATTGCCTTTAGCAAAATAACCCAATGGATATAAATCTAATCTTGAACCAAATTTAATCCCACCAAGATCACTATCTCTAGAATTTTCACCAAACGAATTACGCCCATCTCCAGATGTAATTGCAAATTTTGGAGATACTCCAAATCCTGTTCCAAATTTAGTTTCAATAAATAATCCAAATTCCTCTCCTTGAGAATTTGTAAAATTATGACTTAACAAACTTCTATCTACAAACTGAAGCTCGTCTTCATTATATATCATTTCTCTATTGTTTAAAAATGTGTTTTTTTGCCCAAAATATATATTCACACTTTTAATTGGGTGATAACCAACCCATGCTTCAAGTAAAGGGTTATTTTGACTGTAGTCCATTTTTATACTAAAGCTAACTTTTTCCTCTTTTGCATTTCCACTAATTTCTAGTACAGAATTTTTTGATTTAAATTGTCTATTTATATCTGTAACTGTCCCTCCATCAACAACTGAGTAAAGATCATTATAAACATATGTGGGTTTTATAAATCCATTTATCTTAAAGCTATAATCTCCTTGATTAAAAGAAAAAGAAATCCCATTTCCAAAATCAAAATCTGTTGTATTTTGAGTCTCTTCTTGTGCCTTTACAAACGTTGTGATCAATAGTATTATTAAAATTGATATTCTTTTCATAACTGTATTTTTTAATTTATTAATCTATATATAGGTAATGTTTCATTAATTTTTGTTTTTAAAATACCAAAACTCACGAAACTATTTGGAGCTTCTGGCTCTAATAATTCAGTCAATATATTAGCTCTACTTTGATTTGTCAAAATCAAAAAAGTTCCTTTTTTTATCAATACATTATCCCTTTCGATTTCTGCTTTTACAGACTGTAAGTTCATTTTCTCATACTTATCAAAATTATTATTGTAATAAGTTATTTTAAATTTCTCAACTTTCATTATCGAGTCTCTATCAATAATAGTAGCTTTTAGACCTAGTATTTTTAATTTTTCAATGATTTCTAAATTCTCTTCTGGAATCAAATATCCTAAAGGTCTTTTTCTTATTAATTTTGGATTAGATCTCAAAGCATCTCTTATTGTAACTTCGTAATCTATTATTGTATTTGAATTTAAGTCAATCGTTTGAATAGTTTCTTTCTCAACTGTCCTTGTACTAGTGACTACAATATTTTCAGAAATAGAAGTTAAAGATTTGTTTAATTCTCTCTTTATAAATTCATCATTTTCAAAAGATGTATTTAAATAGGACAAAGCTATAGAATAAGCTGAATTCACTCTTCTTTTAAAAGAGGTTCTTCCTATTCCGACCCCTCTAATTTCAATTAATGTAGAAATAGAATTATTTAGTGCATATGAGGTAGCACTTGATCTAGCATTTGTTGAGCCTTGATTAAATTGAATCTCACCTAAATATTTAGTGGTAGACATATAATCATGATGTTTTAACTTATAGTTATCCAAAACAGACCTTGCATTTTTAACAAATAAAGTATCCGTTATTACTCTAATATTTTCTGGTACATTTAAATTTCCTGAATATAAAAACATCACATCATAAAGAGAAGTGATCCCAAAATCACTCATTCTCGCAAAGTCTTTTCTGTAAGGTCTATATTCATGAAAATCAACTCCAACGTGGGGGTTAAAATCAGTAAAAGCTTTTTTTATACTTACAGACTCTGGCGCCATGAGCTTAGTTTGATCTCTATTTAAATCAAGCCCATTAGATGCGTATCTGTTTTGTTTTATATAGCCATCAATATTAGCCATTGGCAAAATGGTAATATTCAGATTATCTGTTAAATATTTTAAACTTTCATCATTTAGTAATCTTTCTAATAAATACAATAATCCTTCAGTACCAGCTGGTTCATTTCCATGTAATCCACCTTTAAACCAAACCTTTAAATTATCTTTATCCTTAGAAGTAAGAAAAATAACTGGTATTTCATATCCTTTTTGTGACTCTCCAATAAATTTGATTTCCATTTTATCTGGAAATTTGTTCTTCAAATTATTAAGAAAAGTCATCAATTCTTGATAATTAGTAAATCCTTTTTTCTTTTTTAAAGCTGGTGTTATTTCTAATAATTCTTCATAATCAGAAAAAAACATTTTAGTAATTTTCTTACTTTGAGGATTAGGCTGAGAGTAAACTCTTAAAAAGCTTAAAAGAAAAATTAATATGTAAAAGTATTTAGTCATATTCAGCTTAGAAAGATATTGTTGTTATTAGTCTAAAAAGAATCTCATCACTTGAAATAGGATTAGAACCAGGGTCATTTGTTCCTAAACTACCATCAACAAAAGTTACAGAACCTTGGATTTTAGCTCCATAATTTCTTCCCAAAAGTTTTCCTACACCTAAAGTATAATAATTAGGTCTATTATAAAAAGTAGCATTGTTTAAAAAGGAGTTTTCATCCGCCTTTAAATGAGTATATCTAGAGTCAATTGTAATACCAGATTTAAACAGGTATCCCATTTGAATATTATAAGCCTCACCAAGCATCATTCTGCCATTAACATAGCTTTCAACATCTTGAACCCCATTAACTAAAAATGATGAGGAGCTAGATCCATCATTTCTAAGTCTTTCCACTATATCAGTAGGGACAGTAGATTTGGACTTAACATATTCTCCTAAAGCTGAAAAGCCATTATACTTGAATAAGAAATCTATTCCATACTTAGTATAGTCTGGTAAACTTTGTTGACCTAATTCGTTTAAGTATAATATAGCACCACTATCTCTACCTCTTCTACTACTCATCCCTGAATTATGACTAAAGTTAGCGCCAATTACAAATTTTGGAGTTAATTCTCGCATAACATCAATTTGTCTAAATTGGCCTAAATTGGTGAACAAACCAAAAGGCAAAAAATCTATTCTCCCTCCAATTTTCAATCCACCAAGGTCTTTATCAAAATTATTTATTCCATCTCCGTTTGTCAAAACAAAATAAGGTCGCAGATAAGCTCCTTTGCCGTTTAACCTAAAATTACCTCTTACAAATAATCCAAATTCTCTAATGGACGAAAAAGCAGAAGTAAGTCTACTCCTTTCTACTAATTGCAAGGAATTAGAATTCATAAATAACTCTCTATTATCTGTGTATGTAGCTCTTTGACCAAATGAAATTTTTATTCTATTTGTAATATCATATGTAACATAAGCATCTAATAAATAATCTCCTGATGCATCGCCGGTTTCTGAAGTTCCACTTAAATCTATCTGAAATCTATAACTAAATTTTGGATTTTTAGCCTGACCATCAAACCTTAATCTTAACCTTCTAAGTCTAAATCTACTATAGCTAGAGTTTGTTTCTAAGTCTGTATAATTTTTAAGTTCAACATGAGGTTGAGCATAACCACTTAACTTAATTTTACTTCCATTATCCGCTGTAAAGCTAATTCCTTCTCCAAAGGAATAACTATCCAATGTAGATTGTGAATTAATATTAAGTGATATTAACAGAAGAAATAAGGAAGTAATTTTTATAATTTTCATATTAATTTTTTAATGATTAAAAATCAGATCCATCTGTTTTTTTGCCAGGTGAAAATAGACTTCCGTTTGAATCAACTACTAAAGAGTGCTGTTCAAAAGAAGTACCAAATATATCAGGGGTTAGCGTATAAGATTCATTTGGATTGTTTGAAAGTGGTTCAATATCTATAGTTAAAAAAGTATTACCCTGATTATTATTCATAGTTATAAAATCACCTGCATTACTCATATTTATAGAGCCTTCAGATGCAGTTTGCACTACAGAATTCCCAAAGTTTCCAGATGGATTACCCCCTCCAAATAGAACTAGAACTCCATTTGAAGGAATTATAGATCCTGAAGGAAAGGTATGTCTTAATTGACTTGAATCGGAAATAGTATATCCAGAAAGGTCAATTTCTAAACCAGAATTGTAAAATTCAATAAATTCATCTTCATTTGCGTCTCTAGTTCCATCTCCATTTGCATCACCAACTATTCCAGATGGTGGGTCATATAAAACTTCATTTACTATAAAACCAAGCCATGGGCAACCATTATTTTCAGGTTCTCCAGAAACTTCAGGACAGTTATCATCAGAATCAGCAACACCATCTCCGTCTGAGTCAGTGTCATCATCCAAAATGATTAAAATTAACTGATTACTAGATGATAAAAGGTAATCATTAGTTGGGTTTATGCCTATAATTATATCCTCAGGACTTTCAATCCCTTCATCGTCAAGTGCAGAAATTGTAACTGAACCTGTAGTATCTCCACTATTTATTGAAATATTATTAGAACTAACAGAATAGTCAGAATTTATATCTGCAGTACCAGAAAATTGTAATGGAATAGTTATATCGTTAGATACAGATCCATTTAAAGTAGCAGTTACAAGAACTAAGCCATTATCTTCAGAAATAGTTTCGCTTTCTAACTCTACATTGACACCAGGCAAGACATCTTCTGTATCACAAGACTGAATTACTAAGAATAGAAACATTAAAATAATAATATTTTTCATAAACCTATTTTTTTTTAAATTTTTCTCTAAAATAAAGAAAAATCCTTCTATATTTAACAAAAATATATGATTAATCATGAAGATAAGTAGATTTCTGTTTTTTCTATTATTATTGCTTTTCAATTGCCAAGACCAAGAAACTACATTTACACCAAATGAACCAATTGACAATAATAACAACAATATATTATTAGAAGATTTAGGTCGTGGTTTGTTTTATCAAACTTTTAATGAAAAAACCATTCCTATCTATTACTACATCCCTAACAATGTTAGTTCAAGTACTCCAGTAGTATTCAATATTCACGGAGGTGGTAGAGATGGAGAGTCAACGAGAAACATGATGGAGAGTAAAGCAGATCAATATGGATTTATAATTATTGTACCTGAATTTAGCAATATTAATTTTCCAGGTGGAGATGGTTTTAATTTAGGAAATGTATATATCGATGGAGATAATCCAACTTCACAATCACTTAATGATGTAAGCGAATGGGCATTTTCAATAATCGAACCAATTTTTGATGTATTTATAACCAATACTAACACAAACGTAGATAAATATCATTTATTTGGGCATTCAGCTGGCGCTCAATTTGTACACCGATTCATGCTTTTTAACTCAAATGCCAGGTATGATAAAATTTTAACTTCTGCGGCTGGGTGGTTTACTGTTTTGGATAACAACATTCAATTTCCTTATGGCTTAAATAATAGTATACTAACACAAGATCCACCTTTATCTAACAATAGCTACTTAATAGATATTTTAAGCAAGAACCATATAATTCAGGTTGGAACTTTAGATAATGATCCTGATTTTCCAGGATTAAGACATAATGAATTTGCAGATGCTCAAGGATTACACAGAGTAGATAGAGCAATTCATTTTTATAATCAAGCTCAAGCTTTTGCACAAACGAATTCTTTATCCTTTAATTGGACACTTAATATCATAAATGGATTATCACATAACACAAGTGATTCTATTGAATACGGGTGTGACTTAATATTTAATTAAGATGAAATTATCCGTAAGTAAAATAGGATTTGTTTTAGGGCCCCTTTCGTTTATTTTGATAATGCTGTTTTTCAATCCTGCTGATTTAGAATTTCAAGGAAAAGCTATTTTAGCTTGTGCATCCTGGATAGCTATATGGTGGATAACAGAACCTATTCCAATTGCTGCCACCTCATTATTACCAATAATAATTTTTCCACTATCAGGTGGGTTAGATATAAAAACCACTACGGCTGCGTTTGGACATAAATACGTTTTCTTATTTATCGGTAGTTTTATTTTGGCTATAGCTATTCAAAAATGGAAATTACATAAGAGAATCGCTCTTAATATCATTAACCTAGTTGGAGTAAATAAAAGTAATATAATCTTGGGGTTCATGATTGCTACAGCATTTTTATCCATGTGGATTAGTAATACTGCGACGTCAGTTATGATTTTACCTGTAGGTTTAGCAATTATTTCACAACTTAAAGATGACCCTAACACCCCTGAAAATGAAAATTCTTTATTTGGAAAAGCATTAATGCTAGCTATAGCATATAGTGCTTCCATTGGTGGGATGGCAACGTTAATAGGAACTCCTCCAAATATGATATTTGCTGGTGTAATTAAAGAAAGCTATAATATTGAGATTTCTTTCTTTGATTGGTTCAAATTCGGCTTACCACTAAGTCTATTTTTTCTATTTATTTGCTGGTTTTATTTAACTAAAATAGCTTTCAAGTTTAAACAAAAACAATTTTCAGCTGGAAAAAAAGAAATTAACACTCAGCTAAAATCATTAGGGAAAATATCTTATGAAGAAAAAACTATTTTAATAGTATTTATTTGTACAGCTTTGGCTTGGATTTCAAGATCTTACGTATTAGTGAAAATAATTCCAAATTTAGATGATACAATTATAGCTATAATATCTGCTTTAGTACTGTTTGTATTGCCTTCTAAAAAATCTAAAATTAAAAATAAATTAACTAAAATTATTGATTGGGAAGATGCTATGAAACTTCCTTGGGGAATATTATTATTATTTGGTGCTGGTATGGCTCTTGCTCAAGGGTTTGACACTAGTGGATTGGCTATATGGATTGGTAACCAGCTAACATATTTAAGTGATGTCCCATTAGTAATATTAATATTAATATTAATCGCTAGCGTTAATTTTTTAACTGAAGTGACATCTAATATGGCAACTACCGCTATGTTATTACCTATTCTAGTCTCATTAGCGGTTGTTCTTGATTTACATCCTTATTATTTGTTAGTTAGTGCAACTTTAGCAGCATCTTGTGCATTTATGTTACCAGTCGCGACACCTCCAAATACTGTTGTATTTGGATCAGGGTTATTGAAAATTGAGGATATGTTTAAAAAAGGATTATGGCTTAACTTAATCTCTATTATTATTTTAACTTTTACAATATATTATGTGCTTCCTTATTTTTGGGACTTAATCACACCACTATAAATATTTATCTAATAACTTCGCTTGCTCAGCTAAAGAATCTTTAAATTCAATCTTGATATTACTAACTAACTCTTTTACAGACAAAGTATCTTGAATATTGGTAACTCCCTGACCTGCAGACCAAATAGTACTCCAAGCTTTTGCCTCTGCTTTGGCAAGATCTAATTCCTTTGCAAAACTAATTTTTGATGTTAGTACTTTAAAATACATTTTTAGCTTTTGAGTAAATGTCGGAGAACCACCCCACATTTTTTCACTAATTCCCATTTTTTCTAAACTTGGTCTTAAAAAACTAGCTGGAACTCCTGAAACAACTGCAGTATACACTATATCACTTGCACCACTACTAATTATCATGTTTTTATAATCATCAGAAGCTTTACTTTCATGAGTATTAATAAACCTTGTTCCCATATATGCTATATCTGCACCCATTTGCATAGCAGAAGCTACGTCTCTTCCGTTGCTTATACAACCTGAAAGAATGATAGTCTTATCAAAAAATCTTTTGATTTCAGCAACTAACGGCATTGGGTTAATAGTACCAGCATGACCTCCAGCTCCAGCAGCAACCAAAATAAGTCCATCTACACCAGCTTCAGACGCTTTCTCAGCATGACGTTTTTTAACAATATCATGAAAAACCAAACCTCCATAACTGTGAACAGCATCAACTAAAGTAGATACTGCACCCAAAGATGTTATAATTAAGGGCACTTTATGTTTTACACATATAGCTAAATCTGCTTGAACTCTAGGATTAGAGTGGTGTACAATTAAGTTTACTCCAAAAGGAGCAGGTTTTTTTCCTGTTTCATTTTCAAAGGTTTGTAATTCTGATTTAATTTGTATTACCCATTCTTCAAATCCTTCAGTTGTCCTTTGATTTAATGCTGGAAAAGTTCCAACAATTCCATTTTTACAGCACTCAATAACTAATTTTGGACCAGATATTAAAAATAGCGGAGCTGCAATAACGGGTATAGTTAATTCACTAATAAATGATGGTTTTTTCATGTTTATTTATAATTTTAAAATTAATTTTCCTCTTTTATTTCCGTTAAATAGTTTTAAGAAAATTTCATGAAAATTCTCTATACCTTCAAAAATACTCTCATTACTTTTTAGTAAATCTTGACCAAACCATTCTTTTATTTGTTTTTCAGCATTAGAATAATCCTTTTGATAATCAAAGACGACCATCCCTTTCATAGTAGCTCTATTAACTAATAAAGAAAGATAATTTGATGGACCTTTCATTTTAGATTTGTTATTATATTGTGAAATAGCACCACATATTACAATTCTTGCATTCATTCTTAGCTTTGCCAATGCTGCATCTAACATTTCTCCTCCCACATTATCAAAATACACATCAATTCCATCAGGGCAATATTTTTTTAAAGCTGAATAAATATTATCGTTTTTATAATCAATTACTTCATCAAACCCTAGTTCACTTTTAACATAATCACACTTCTCTTTACCTCCAGCTATACCAATTACTCTGCACCCTTTGATTTTTGCAATCTGTCCAACTAAACTTCCAACAGCACCAGCAGCAGCAGAAACTAATACTACATCTCCACTCTTAATTTTCCCCTCATTGATAATGCCAAAATAAGCAGTCATTCCAGGCATTCCAAGAGCGCCTAAATATCTATACATAGGAGTATTTTGATCCTCCTTGATTAATTTATATCCTTCCCCATTTGTCAGTGAATATTCCTGTACTCCTCCCCATCCAGAAACTAAATCTCCTATTTTGAAATTGTTATTATTATTAACTTGAATTACTTCACCTACCGTTCCAGCTCGCATTACTGCTCCAATTTCAACAGGTGGAATATAGGATTTTGTGTTATTCATCCAACCTCTCATGGCAGGATCAAGTGAAATATATTTTTGTTTAATTAATATTTGACCATCAGTAAGCTCTCCGATAGTTTCCTCTTCTAAATTCCATGTAGATTTGTCAGGAATTCCAATTGGTCTATTGACCAATATCATTTTTTTATTTATCATAAATTTTAGTTGATTAATTTCCTTTCCAATTTGGTTTTCTCTTTTCTTTAAATGCCATAAGTCCTTCTATACCGTCATTGGATTCTTGTGCTTTTTTTAGCATCTTATACAAATAATCATGATCATTATTTGAATTCGAGATATAATTAAATGCTTCTAACCCAAGTCTAATGGCTGTAGGAGAATTTTCCTTAAGTTCTTCAATTAATTTAGCTGTTGTTATATGAATTTTATCTTCTGTTGTTATATGAGATATTAAACCTAAACTATTAGCTTCATTTGCCGATAAGCTATACCCACGAACACACCAATCTAATACTTTTCTTTGTGGCATAATTTTAATCAAACTAGCCATGACCTGCATGGGGAATAAGCCTCTTTTAACTTCCGGTAAAGAGAATTTTAATTCTTTATTTGCGACAACAAACAAACAGCCTGCTAAGATTAAAAAACCTCCAGCATAAACATCTTTATTAACCACAGCAATAGTAGGCTTGTAAATTGTATTAAAAAGCTCACCAATTAAAACATCCTTTTCAGGCTGTGGAATGGTAGAGTTATTAGGTTCTATTTGCCCTATCATAGCTTTCAGGTCTGCTCCTGAACAAAATACAGAACCAGTAGATTCGAATAATACAATCCAAATAGACTTTTTAAAATGGGCATGGTGCATTGCAAAAGCAATCTCATTAATCATCTGAGGATGAAGCGCATTCTTTTTTTCTGGTCTGTTTAAAGTGATTTTAAAAACATTATTGTTTTCTTCTACATTTATAAATGCAAAATGATACTTAGAAAGATCCTCTACTTGATTTTTTTTATAATAATTCATTTTCAAAAATATTCTATTTTTAATAAAATTGTAATTTTTTAAACCTGTAAAACTCCCATATTAAATTGCTTCTTAATTGGTGAATGGTTCGCAGCTTCAATACCCATAGAAATCCAAGTTCTAGTATCAAGTGGATTAATTACAGCATCCGTCCAAATTCTTGCTGCTGAATAATACGGTGAAATTTGCTGATCATAACGAGATTTAATTTGATCAAATAATTCAGCTTCTTTTTCTGGAGTAATTTTTTCTCCACGTTTTTTTAGTGAGGCAGTTTCTATTTGGAGTAAAACTTTAGCTGCTGAGTTTCCACTCATTACAGCTAATTGAGCACTTGGCCAAGCTACAATTAACCTTGGATCGTAAGCTTTGCCACACATTGCATAATTACCTGCCCCGTATGAATTACCTATAATAACTGTAAATTTAGGAACAACTGAATTACTCACAGCATTTACCATTTTTGCTCCATCTTTTATAATCCCTCCGTGTTCAGATTTGCTACCAACCATAAATCCTGTTACATCTTGTAAGAAAACTAGCGGTATTTTTTTCTGATTACAATTAGCAATAAAGCGGGTTGCTTTGTCAGCAGAATCATTGTAAATAACTCCTCCAAATTGCATTTCTCCTTTTTTTGTTTTTACTAATTTTCGTTGATTTGCAACAATACCTACAGCCCAACCATTTATTCTTGCATAGCCTGTTAAAATGGTTTGTCCATAACCTTTTTTATATTGATCAAATTCTGATTTGTCTACCAAACGTTTGATAATCTCCAACATATCATATGGGGCATTTCTTTCTTTTGGTAGAATTCCAAAAATATCATCTTCATTTTCTTTTGGGTCTTCACTTTTTATTTTACTAAAACCAGCTTTTTCAAAATCACCGATTTTATCAACTATACGTTTTATTTTGTCTAATGCATCTTTGTCGTCGAGTGCTTTATAATCTGTAACTCCGGAAATTTCACAATGTGTTGTTGCCCCTCCCAATGTTTCATTATCAATACTTTCTCCAATAGCTGCTTTTACCAAATAACTTCCTGCTAAGAAAATACTAGCAGTCTTATCAACAATAATAGCTTCGTCACTCATAATTGGCAAATAAGCACCACCCGCAACACAACTCCCCATCACGGCAGAAATTTGTGTAATTCCCATGCTACTCATGATGGCATTATTTCTAAAAATGCGACCAAAATGTTCCTTATCAGGAAAAATCTCGTCTTGCATTGGTAAATAAACACCTGCAGAGTCTACTAAGTAAATTATTGGAATTTTATTTTCAATAGATATTTCTTGTGCTCGTAAATTCTTTTTTCCAGTAATTGGAAACCAAGCACCTGCTTTTACCGTAGCATCATTAGCCACCACGATACATTGTTTTCCCTTTATGTAACCAATTTTTACGACAACACCTCCAGATGGGCAACCCCCATGTTCTTTGTACATCTCATCTCCTGCAAAAGCACCAATTTCTATTGACTTTGTTTTGTTATCTAACAAATAATCAACCCTATCACGTGCTGTCATTTTTCCCTTTTCACGTTGCTTGTCAATACGTTTCTGACCTCCTCCTAATTTTACTTTAGCAAAACGTTTACGAAGATCCGAAATTAAAAGCTTATTAAAATCTTCATTTTTATTGAAGTTAATATCCATAGGGACTCATTTTTTAGCAAGTTAATAAATAATATATACTTTAATTAAGAGTTGGAGACAAACCGGATTAATTTCATAAATTTATTTTATTGTATTAGTTAGTTTACAAATAGATACAGATTTTAAAAATATTTATAGTTTTATAATCTGATATTTTTGCTGATAACAATAAAAAAATATACCTTTTGCATAATTTAGTAGTAATACAAGACATTAATATTGATCAACTAACCAACAAAAACTAATTATTATGGGTACTGAATCTAAATTTGATTTTAAATTCTATGATTGGGAGAAAAAATTTAAAAACAAACCTTTTCTAAGACAACCTTTTGGGGATAATTGGGAGGAGTACACTTGGGGTGAGGCTGGACAACTTGCAAGAAAATTAGCTACAGGGCTTAAAAGTCTTGGACTTCCTGAAAAAAGTCATATTGGACTAATGTCAAAAAACTGTAGAGAGTGGGTAATAGCTGATCTAGCAATAGTTATGGCTGGTTATGTTTCTGTACCATTTTTTCCAAATTTAAATTCTTCTGAAACTAAAGCACTTCTAGATCAAGGGGATGTAGCGGCATTGTTTATGGGGAAAATTGAAGATTGGGATGAAATTAAAAAAGGGATTCCAAATGAGATGCCTATGATAACTTTTCCTCATTATGACGGATTTTCCCAAATTAATGAAGGTTTTCAATGGTTTGATTTTATAAATAAGTTTGAAGCTCAAACTGAGGATTACTCCCCAAATATGAATGATATTTGGACTATTATTTTTACTTCTGGCACAACTGGTTCTCCAAAAGGAGTAGTGTTAGATTTTGAAGTAATACAAGGAACATGGGATTTATTTAATAAAGATCATAATCCACTAGAAATTAACTTTACAGGGAAAAATAGCTGGTTTTCATTCTTACCTCTTAATCATATTGCTGAAAGAGTTGGAGTTGAATACACATGTTTCAGACATGGGGGCGTAATTTCATTCACGGAATCTTTAGAAAGATTTGGTGAAAATCTAAAATCGGTCCAACCTTCAATATTTATAGGTGTTCCTAGATTATATACTAAATTTCAAATGGGTATAATTTCTAAATTCACCCAAAAAAAATTAGATCTTTTAACTAGCATTCCTATTATTTCATATGTTATTAAAAAAATTATTAAAAAAGCTTTAGGTCTAAGCAACGCAAAATCAATAATTTCCGGTGCAGCTCCTATGATGGAAATTCAAAAGCAGTGGTACAAAAAATTAGGTATAAATATTACTAATATTTATGGAATGACAGAAAATTGTGCAATCTGTACTCAAATTCCAGCTACAACAACTAATAAAAAAAACTCAGTTGGATTACCTCAAGCAGGGGTAAAAATCAAAATAAATCCTGAAAATGGAGAAATCATGATGAGTGGGGCTTTTGTAATGAAAGGTTATTATAAAGATAAAGAAAGAACCGATGAGACTATAAAAGATGGTTGGTTATGTACAGGTGACCAAGGAAGGATAGATGAAGACGGATATCTATATATCACTGGACGAGTTAAAGATACCTTCAAAACAAGTAAAGGAGAGTTCATTGAACCTCTAGGTTTAGAAAAATTATTTGGTGATATTATTGAATTTGAACAGACTTGTATCGTTGGTCTTGGAAACCCTCAGCCGATGTTATTAGTTGTATTGTCTGAAATTGGTCAATCAAAAAATAAAGAATCCTTTAAATCAACTCTTGAAGAGAAATTAGTTTTAATAAATAAGGACCTCATTAATTATAAGAGAATATCTACAATAATAATTGTAAAGGATGATTGGAATCCAGAAAATGAGATACTAACCCCTACATTAAAAATTAAAAGAGGTAAAGTAAATGACAAATATACTTCACAATTTAGTGAGTGGAATGATAGCGACGAAACTGTGATTTGGGAACAAATATAATTTCTTCGATAACAATCTTTAGCTTTGTAAAAACATTATAAATAAAACATTACTCATTTAAAATCAATGAATGAAAATTTAAAAAACAAGGTAGTCGTTATAACTGGAGCTGCATCAGGGATCGGAAAAGCTACCGCTATACTTTTAGCAAAATACGGAGCAAAAGTAATGGTTACTGATATCAATAAAAAAGAAGGCCTATCTACAACTAAAATTATAAATGATTCTGGCGGCTTTGCATCTTTTTATAATTTAGATACATCTTCAAAAGAGCAAACTGTAAGTGTTTTAGAAAGTATATATACAGAATATGGAGCAATTGATCTGGCGGTTAATAATGCTGGTATAGGTGGTATGGTTGGACCACTTCATACAATTGAATCTTCAATATGGGAAAAAATGATAGCTGTTTGCTTATCAGGAGTTTTTTATTCTATGCAAGAGGAAATAAAGTATATGCTTATTCAGGGTAATGGCCGAATTGTAAATATTTCATCACTAGCAGGGTTAAATGGAGTATTGGCTGGGAGTCATTATTCAGCTGCAAAACATGGGGTTATTGGAATTACAAAATCTGCTGCACTAGAATACGGTAAATATAACATCAGAGTTAATTCTGTGTGCCCTGGCTTTGTTCAAACTGCCATTATAGATGATGTACCTGAAAAAGTCCTAAATTATACCAAAAACACAAGAATTCCAATGAAAAGAATAGGTACTACTGAGGAAGTAGCTGAGAGTATTTTATGGCTATTAAGTGACAGATCAAGTTATATAAATGGAGAGAGCTTAGCAGTTGACGGGGGCTTTCAGGCAGGATAAAAAATAATGATTTGAATAAGCAAATTCAAACAATTACACTTACTAAACTTGTTCTTTACATATCAAATAGCGTTAAGTTTTATTCATTTAACTTATCTTCTTACATTTGCATAACATTTAAATATGTAATTGAATTAGAACAAATAATAAAGTGAATTTACACTTAAATATTAATTTATATATCAAAAAAAATAAATGAAGAAATACCTTACTGAAGAGCACAATTTATTTAGGGAGAGCTTAAGTGAATTTTTGGAAAGAGAAGTACGACCAAATATAGAAAAATGGGAGAAAGATGGAAGAATTCCAAAGTCAATTTGGAAAAAAATGGGAGACATGGGTTTTCTTGGATTATCTTATCCTGAAAAATATGGTGGTAGTGGTCTTGATTTCTTTTTTGAAATTGTTTTTAATGAAGAGCTTGGTAAATTAAATAGTGGAGGGTTTGTTGTAAGCCAACAGGTTGTTCAATACATGTCATCTCCCTATATACTAAAATATGGAAGCGATCACTTAAAAGATAAATACTTGCCTGGTATAATTTCTGGAGATCTTGTAGGTTGTATTGGTATTACTGAACCAGATGCAGGTTCTGATACTCAAAATATACAGACAAAAGCAATAAAAAAAGACGGATATTATATTATAAATGGATCTAAGACTTTTATCACTAATGCAGTTTACGGAGATTTTGTAGTTCTAGTTGTTAAAACAGACCCAAAAGCTGGATCCAAAGGAATTAGTCTAATATGTGTAGACTTAGATCAAGCTGGAATAACTAAAAATAAAATTAATAAATTAGGGTGGCACTCTTCGGATACGGCTGAACTAAGTTTTGACAATGTTAAAGTTCCTTTAGATAATTTAATTGGTGAAGAGGGTAAAGGGTTTTATTATTTAATGAATGGGCTTCAATTAGAAAGATTGATATTTCTACCAAGTAGTATAGCCACAATGGAGTTTGCTTTATCAGTGTCATTAAATTACATGTCACAAAGAAAAGCATTTGGAAGAACTATTGATAGATTTCAAGTTTTAAGACATAGAATTGCTCAATTATCATCTGAAGTCGAAGCATTAAAAGTTTTTAGTTACTATTGCTATGATTTATTTGACAAGGATATTTATGATGTTAAACTTTGTTCAATGGGTAAACTTATTTGCACAGAACTTCATGAAAAGGTATCTACTCAATGTTTGCAGTTTTTTGGAGGAAATGGATATACTGAAGATTATCCAATGGCCAGAATGTATAGAGATAGTAGATTAGGAACCATTGGTGCAGGTACTTCCGAAATAATGAGAGATATTATTTCAAAAATGGTAATTGATGATGTTAAATATGAAAAAGCAAAATCAAATGTTAGCTCAAATAATAGTTCAACTGACTCTATAAACACTTTTTCAAATGTAGAATCTTTATCATCTTTAAAAAAGTCAGATAACTATAATTTATCATTGGCGATAGAAACTTTAGAAGTTGCTGAAAATACATTAGAAATCACAATAAAGTTTATTAATACAATTAACAATGATGGTGAAAAGCAAAGTGATTCTCAAGTAATCAGACATCAAATAGCTCAACTTGCATCAGAAATTGAATGTTATAAACAATTTATTCAGACTACCTATAATGACCTAGTCAACAATGAGGATCTTGAAAAAGAAATAACAATGGCAAAGCTAATTTCTGTACAATTAATGGATAAAGTAGTCTCTCAATGTTACAAAATGTTTGGTAATTACGAAAGTTTAGATATTCATCCACTTGAAAAAATATTTCAAAAATCAAAAATGATTCAAATCTCAAATAGCTGTATAGGTTTACATGATAATATTTCAAAATTAGTAATTGATAAAAAGTAAATTATGGGAAAATTAGATGGGCAAGTAGTAATCGTTACGGGCGGAGCAAGAGGAATTGGAGAAGGAATTTGCAAGGTTTTTTGTAATGAAGGAGCTACAGTAGCTATCTGGGATGTAATTGACGAAGGGATAAAAACTGCAAAATCAATAAAAAAAACTGGCGGAAAAATATTTTTTCAAAAAGTAGATGTTACAAATCAAGAATCTGTAAACGGTGCTGTCGAGAAAATAATTACAGACTATAAAAGAATAGATGTTTTAATTAATAATGCAGGAATAATTAGAGATAAGTCATTTTTGAAAATGACAAGAGATCACTGGGATCAAGTTGTTAATGTTAATATTAATTCATTGTATGTAACATGCCAGGCAGTGTTACCACACATGAAAGAAGCGGGTTATGGAAGAATTATATCAGCCTCATCAATTAATGCATTCCAAGGTGCTTTTGGACAAGCAAATTATGCTGCGTCAAAAGCTGCTATTACTGGCTTTACAAGAGCTTTATGTAAAGAAACTGGAAGGTATAATATTACAGTAAATGCAGTCGCTCCAGGGTTTATTAAGTCTGAAATGTCAGATTCTATGCCAGCCGAAATTGTTAAAGCTGGTATTGCAATGATACCAGTTGGTAGAATTGGTACTGCTGAAGACATGGGACACACGTATTTGTTTTTAGCATCTAAAGAAGCTAGTTTTATTAGCGGAATCACACTTCATGCAAATGGAGGAGCAATGCCAATGTAAAAAATAATAATTATGAAAAATAAATTTAATTTAGAAAATAAAGTAGCAATAATAACTGGGGCCAGCAAAGGAATTGGAGAGGCTATAGCAATAAGTCTTGCTGAACTAGGAGCAACTGTAATTGTAAGTTCTCGAAATCAAGATGCTGTAGAAAAAACTGCTGAAAAAATTCGCTCAATGGGTTTTAAATCTGAAGGAATTGCTTGTCATGTAGGCAAAGAAGATCAGCTAGTAAAACTAGTTGATACTGTTTTAGAGAAATATAAAAGAATTGATATTTTGATAAATAATGCTGCTACAAACCCGTACTATGGACCTTTAGATAAAGCAGATGGAGGGATATTTGATAAGATGATGGAAATTAATGTTAAAGCTCCTTTTAATTTAGCAAACCTATGTTTTCCTATAATGAAAAAAAATGGTGGTGGTAGTATTATAAATATATCCTCCGTGGAGGGATTACGTCCGAGTGAATATTTAGGAATTTATTGTATTAGTAAATCTGCACTAATAATGTTAACCAAATCGCAGGCTAAAGAATGGGGTAAATATGGAATACGATCAAATGCAATATGTCCAGGCTTAATCAAAACTAAATTTAGTGAAGGGCTTTGGAATAATGAAAAAATGTTACACCAAGTCACTAAGGAGTTGCCTCTTGGGAGAATGGCTAATCCGGATGAAATGGCTTCATTAGCATGTTATCTTGCCTCAGAAGCTTCTAGCTACACTACTGGATCAGTACATGTATCTGATGGTGGACATATGATAGCAGGGATATAAAAATAAAAAATAATGTCAGAAGAAAATATCACTAATATTCCTTACTCAACTGAAATTTCTGAAATTTCAGAATTGAAGAATTTTGTGGGTGAAGAGCTAGGTTTATCAGAATGGACTGAGATAACACAAGACCAAATAAATACATTTGCAAAAGTGACTGGAGATAATCAATGGATACATACCAATGCTGAATTATGCGAAAAACATTCTCCTTTTAAAAAACCAGTCGCACATGGATTCTTAATACTATCTCTAGCTTCTAAATTTTGTTATGAAACATTTAAATTAAAAAATGTTAGTATGGGGGTTAATTATGGATTAGATAAGGTTAGATTTATGAATCCGACTATTGTAGGCTCACTTTTAAGAGGTAGAGTTCAACTAATTTCGTCTGAAGAAATCCAAAATGGGATAAAATATAAAATGAAATTAACTTTTGAATTAAAAGACAAAGAAAAACCAGCTTGTGTTGCTGAATTTATAGCAATAGCATATAACTAAAACCAATATTTATGAGTTCTGTATTATACGAAATAAAAAATAGTGTGGCTATAATAACTTTAAACAGACCACAAAAATACAATGCTGTAGACGATAGTCTAACAAACTTGCTGACAATTTCTTTATCTAAAGCCAAAAAAGATAATAAAGTAAGAGCTATTGTGATTACAGGAGCAGGTAATGGTTTTTGTGCTGGAGCTGATATGAGTTATTTTAGTAGTGAACTTTCACCTGAAAAAAGAGGAGATTATATAATCAACACTTATCAGCCATTAATAAATACGTTTAAACAGCTAAGTAAGCCTATCATAGGAGCTATAAATGGAAGCGCAGCAGGAGTTGGAGCATCACTGGCACTTGCGTGTGATTTTAGAGTCATGGGGCCAAAAAGCTCTATTTATTTTGCATTTATAAATATTGGTTTAGGACCAGATGGTGGTGGGAGCTGGTTATTATCTAGGCTAGTTGGATATAGTAAAGCACTAGAAATTGCAATAAGTGGTGAAAAGGTATTTGGAGAAGAATGCCATAAAATAGGATTAACAAATAAATTAGTTGAAGATAATTGTGTGCTATCTACAGCCATAGAGTGGGCTGAAAAATTATCTAAAAAACCCACTCTAACAATAGGACTAACTAAGGAAGATATAATTTTTTCAGAAAAAAACACTCTAAATGATACAATTGCCTTTGAAGCAGGACAACAAATTAAAGCTTTTAAGACTGAAGATCACAAAGAAGGAGTTCGTGCTTTTATAGAAAAAAGAATACCTAATTTTAAAGGGAAATAAAAATGAATTTTGAACAAATTAAAATAAAAGTTAAAAATTTTGTAGAGCAAGAGTTATATACTCTTGAACCATGGATACTAAACTCTGAATGGGATGAGAAATTACCCAAACTAAATGAGCTTAGAAAAAAAGTTAAAAGTATAGGTTTATGGCTACCGCAAATTCCAAAAAAATATGGTGGTTTAGGATTAACAAATGCTGAGCACGGGGAAATCTGTGAAATTTTAGGTTCTAGTCCTTATGGGCTGTATGTTTTCAATTGTCAAGCTCCAGATGCAGGGAATATGGAAATACTTATAGAATTTGGGACAAAAGAACAACAAAATAAATATTTGAAACCTCTTTTAAATGGAGATATTAGGAGTTGTTTTGCTATGACAGAGCCTGATCACGCAGGCTCTAACCCAGTGAAAATGGGAACTATTGCAAAAAAAGAAAAAGGGAATTATATTATAAATGGCCACAAATGGTTTACATCTAGTTTTGACGGAGCAGAGTTTGCAATAGTAATGCTGATCTCTGATCCTGAAAATGATAATATTCATAAAAGAGCAAGTCAAGTAATTGTACCAATAAATACAGACGGGGTAGAGTTTGTTAGAAATGTTCAAATTATGGGACATGCAGGTGCAGGATGGGAAAGTCATGCTGAAATAAAATTCAATAATGTTGTAGTACCTCAAAGTAATGTGCTTGGTGCTGATGGAGATGGATTCTCTATAGCTCAAAAAAGATTAGGCCCAGGACGTATTCATCATTGTATGCGATGGATGGGTATATGTGAAAGATCTTTTGATTTAATGTGTAAAAGAGCAGTGTCTAGAGAACTAGCAAATGGACAAACTTTAGCAGATAAACAAACCATTCAAAATTGGATTGCAGAATCACGAGCAGAAATAAATGCAGCTAGGTTATTGATAAAAGATGCAGCTCAAAAGATTGATACTCAAGGTGCATATAAAACAAGAAATGAAATATCAATTATAAAATTTTATGCAGCTAATGTTATGCAAAATGTTGTAGATAGAGCAATACAAGTACATGGAGCATTGGGAATTACTGACGACACAATTTTAGCAGCTTACTACAGGCATGAACGTGCGTCAAGAATTTATGATGGAGCAGATGAAGTTCATAAAAGTAGACTTGCCAGACAAATTTTAAAAACTTACAAAGGTGTGTAGTATGCAAAAAATTAGTTATACATGAATAATATAAAGACTGATAAGCCTATTAAGATTAGAAAAGGAGAAGAATTAGATATTCTCAGGCTCAAAGAATATTTATCAAGTAACTTATCAAAATCTACTAATATTGAAATTTCACAATTTCCAAATGGGTTTTCAAATTTAACCTATTTAATTAGGCAAGATTCAACAGAATATGTTCTAAGAAGAGGGCCTCATGGTGCTACAGTAAAATCAGGGCATGATATGCATAGAGAGTTTAAGATCTTGACAAAACTAAAACAAGTTTACAACAAGGTTCCTAAAACAATTCACTATTGTGAGGATGAATCTATAATTGGCGCACCTTTTTATTTAATGGAGAGAGTTAAAGGAGTAATATTAAGAGCGAATAATACAAGTGATGAATTAATTGCTCCTGAGTTAATGTCAAAAATTGCAGATAGTTTTATCGAAAATTTTAATGAAATACATTCGATTGATATTTATAAAACAAAATTAAATGAAATTGGCAAAGCTGGCGGTTATAATAAAAGACAAATCGAAGGTTGGATTAAAAGATATGAAAAATCAAAAGTTGATGATTTTCCATTATTAGAAAAAACAGCTAAATGGCTATATAATAACACCCCAAGTGATGATTTAACTTCTTTAATTCATAATGATTACAAGTATGACAATATAGTTTTAGACACAAATGATTTATCTCAAATTAGATCTGTGTTAGATTGGGAAATGTGTACAATAGGAAATCCATTAATGGATCTTGGTACTACTCTAGGTTATTGGACTAATCATAATGACACTGATCTTATGAAAAAATTAAATTTTAATCCAAGTTCAGTAATTGGAAACCCTACTAGAGAAGAACTTGTTCATAAATACTCCCTTAAATCAAATAAAAATATAAATAATATAATATTCTATTATGTGTATGGTGTATTTAAAATATCCATAATTGTTCAACAAATCTATTATAGGTACAAACTTGGACTAACTAAAGATAAAAGATTTGAAAAGCTAGACATAGTTATAAATGATCTAGCGCTAGTTGCTAACCAAGCAATAGAAAGAAAAAAGATAGACAACTTATTTTAATAATTACTTAACTAGATATATTGAAATTAGAGGACGTTAATTAAGTTATACTTAATCCACTTTCTATGTTAATATTTTCTGTAGAGAGGAAAACCTCATTATCATTCTCATCTTTTGTAAGCAAAACCATTCCTTGGCTTGCTACGCCAGCAATTATTTTGGATTCTAGATTCGTTAAAACAACTACTTTTGTACCAATTATTTTTGCTGGATCATATGATTTAGCAATTCCACTTACTATAGACCTAACTTCGTTTCCAATGTCAATTTTTAGTGAAAGAAGTTTTTTAGATTTTTGGATTTTCGAAGCTTCTAGAATTGTTCCTATTTTAAAACTAGCTTTAGAAAAATCAGAGTAGCTTATTTCTTTTTTTTTATTTGGAATAGCTCTAGATTTCTTAGAATTGTTAAGTTTTATGATTTGAAAATCAATCTCTTTGTCCTCAATTTTACTAAATAATAATTCAGCTTTATTAATTATAACTCCTGTACTAACAACTAACTTTTTTTGAGATAAATTTTCCCAAGACCATTCTAAAGTGTGAGATTTGGAGTTTAACATAGATTGTAGTTTAATAGATGTCTTTGGTAAAAAAGGTTCACATATTACAGATAATATAGCTGATATTTGTAAAGAGACATACATTACTGTTTCAACTCTTATTTCATCCTCTTTTATAACTTTCCAAGGCTCCTGTTCAGCTAGGTATTTATTACCAATTCTAGCAATATTAATTAACTCGTTACACGCTTCTCTAAATCTATAATTATGTATGGATTTTTCGATTTTAGATATCGATTCATAAATAGTATCCAATACTTGAATATCAATATCTAAAAATTTGTTTTTATCTGGGACAGCGCCTTCATAATATTTATTTGTAAGCACTACTACTCTATTAATGAAATTTCCAAAAATGGCAACTAGTTCATTATTATTTTTAGCCTGAAAATCTTTCCAAGTAAAGTCATTATCTTTAGTCTCAGGCGCATTAGAGGTTAGTACATACCTCAGTACATCTTGTTTCTCTGGGAAATCAATTAAGTATTCTGGTAGCCAAACAGCCCAGTTTTTTGAAGTAGATATTTTATCTCCTTCTAAATTTAAAAATTCATTAGCTGGGACGTTTTTTGGTAAAATATAAGATCCCTCTGCTTTAAGCATAGCTGGAAATATAATACAGTGAAAAACGATATTATCTTTACCAATAAAATGTACAAGTTCAGTATCGGGATCCTTCCAGTAACTTTCCCAGTTTTTATTATTTTCTTTCGCCCATTCTATTGTTGAGGATATATATCCAATTGGAGCATCAAACCAAACATATAATACTTTACCTTCTGCATCATTCAATGGTACTGGAACACCCCATTCTAAATCTCTAGTTACCGCTCTAGGTCTTAAACCATCATCTAACCAAGATTTGCATTGTCCATATACATTTGATTTCCAGTCAGACTTGTGACTTTTTAAAATCCAGTCTTCTAAGAATGATTGATGATCATCTAATTTTAGATACCAATGTTTGGTTTTTTTAAGCTGTGGGCTAAGTCCTGTTAAAGAAGATTTGGGGTTTATTAAATCTATAGCATTATGGCTTGTTCCACACTTCTCACATTGGTCTGCATACGAATCTGGATTATGACATTTAGGACATGTACCAACAATGAATCTATCTGCTAAAAATTGGTTAGCTGATTCGTCATAAAACTGTTCAGACTCAATCTCACTAAATTGATTACTATCATTTAATTTTATAAAAAAATCGCTAGCTGTTTTGTGATGAATTTTAGAAGACGTTCGTGAATAATTATCAAATGAAATTCCAAATTCAACAAAGGATTCTTTAATTATTTTATGGTATTTATCAACAATAACTTGAGGATTAACTCCTTCTTTTTTTGCTTTTAAAGTAATAGGGACACCATGCTCATCACTACCACAAACAAATAACACGTCATTTCCTTTAATTCTTAAAAACCTTGAATAAATATCTGCAGGAATATAAACTCCAGCAAGATGGCCTATATGAATAGGTCCATTTGTATAAGGTAATGCCGCTGTTATTGTGTATCTTTTACTCAAAGTATAGTTATTGATATATCTGTAAAAGTAAACATTTTATCAGTTAATATAAAAATGATTTTATATAACTTTAATATATTAGCATTATCTATTATTATGAAATTTAAAATTATATATTATACTTTTATTTATATCACTATCATTATCAATATGACAGTTCATAGCCAAACAGATAATAATACATCAAGCAATTTGAAAACAAAATTAATACAGCCTGAGTATCTAAAATCTGGTGATACAATCTCAATTGTAGCTCCTTCAGGTGTGCTGAACGATTTCGAAAATAAAATCAAACTAGCAATAGAAATATTTGAAGGTTGGGGCCTTAATGTAAAATTAGGTGAACATATTTATAATAAAAATGGTCATTTTGCAGGAACTGATAAGCAAAGAGCAAGTGACTTTCAAATTGCCCTAGACAATAAAAACATTAAAGCTATATGGTGTGCAAGAGGTGGGTATGGAACAGTTAGAATTATTGATGATTTGAGTTTTAAAACCTATTTAAAAAACCCTAAATGGATTATAGGTTTTTCAGATATAACAGTAATTCACAATAAGCTAAATATCCTTAATAGCGAATCCATTCATGCTATTATGCCTTCAGGAATTGAAAACTTAGAACCTGGTAATAAATCCATAATTAAATTGAAAAATATTTTATTTGGGAAAGATTTATCTTATACAATAAACTCAAATAAAAATAACAAAAAAGGGGATACACAAGGTATTCTTGTAGGAGGGAATCTCACACTTATTCAAACTTTAATTGGCTCAAATACTCAATTAGAAACAGATAATAAAATACTATTTATTGAAGATGTTGGTGAATATGCATATCATATTGACAGAATGCTACATAGCTTGAAAAGATCTGGGTATTTTGAAAAATGTAGTGGATTAATAGTTGGTCAAATTAGTGATGTTAAGAAAAATAGCACAGATTTTGGAATGACTATAAATGAACTAATATTAGATTTATTAAAAGAATACGATTTTCCTATTTTATTTAATTTTCCTGCTGGGCATGAAAAATTAAACTATCCAATGATTTTAGGAAGAAAAGTAAGACTTAGTGTTAGTGAAAGTGAAAGTGAAGTTGATTTTTATAACTAAGATTTTATATTTTCTAAAAATAATAAAGCTTTGTCGATATTGTGTATTTTTTTGATGGTCAACACTAATTTAGATCCATTTAAAGTTGACTTTTCTTCTAGTTTACAATTTTGAGAATTTAAACTCACAAAATTTAAAATTGAAGTGAAAATAGAGGACTTAAAGTAACTGCTATTTTTGTCTTTTATGAAATAAGCCTTCATAATTCCTTTTTTCATAACTAGTTTTTCAAAACCTAATTCTATTGCAGCCCATTTAATCTTAACAGTCATTAAAAGATCTTCAACTTGATATGGAATATTTCCAAATCTATCTTCTAGCATTATTTCAAAATCACTAAGCTGTGATACATTAAATATTTTATTCAGTTCTGAATAAAGCTGTAACCTTTCATTTACAGATTTTATATATGAATCTGGAAATAATAATTCAAAATCTGTATCTATTGAAACTTCCCTCACATAATCTTCAGGTTCTTCATCACTATACAAATCTTTAAATTCATTTTGCTTAAGCTCTGCTATAGTTTCATTTAATATTTTTTGATAAGTTTCAAACCCCATATCGTTAATAAATCCACTTTGTTCTCCCCCAAGTAAATCTCCTGCACCTCTAATTTCTAAATCCTTCATAGCTATATTAAATCCACTACCTAATGCGGTATGTTCTTCTAAAGCGGTAATTCGTTTTCTTGCATCATCAGTCATGGTTGAGTAATCAGGAGTTATGAAATAACAGAAAGCTCTTTTATTAGTTCTACCTACCCTACCCCTCATTTGATGTAAATCACTTAAACCAAAATTATTAGCATTATTTATAAAAATAGTATTTGCATTTGGTACATCTAAGCCACTTTCAACAATCGTAGTACTCACCAGTACATCAAAAGATCCATCCATAAAGTCCAACATTAATTGCTCTAGTTTCTTGCCTTCAAGTCTTCCATGACCAACTTTTATTTTTGCTTCGGGAACTAATCTTTGTATTAAACCAGCAACTTCATTAATGTTTTCAATTCTATTATGAATAAAAAATACTTGGCCTCCTCTTAGGATTTCTAATGTAATAGCATCTCTAATTATAGTTTCACTAAAACGAACAACTTCACTTGAGATTGGGTACCTATTCGGCGGGGCAGTATTTATTATAGATAAATCTCTAGCAGCCATTAAACTAAACTGAAGCGTCCTTGGAATCGGAGTAGCCGATAAAGTTAAAACATCAACATTTTCTTTAATATTTTTTAATTTTTCTTTAATTGAAACTCCAAACTTTTGCTCTTCATCAACAATTAATAAGCCTAAGTCTTTAAAATTTATATTCTTATTAACTAGTTGATGGGTACCAATTATAATATCTATTTTACCATTCGATATTTCTTCGATAATATTTTTTTTATCAGATGGACTTCTGAATCTGTTTAGATAATCTATAGACACTGGAAAATCTCTTAATCTGGAAGAAAATGTTTTGTAATGTTGAAAAGCTAAAATCGTAGTAGGTACCAAAATAGCTACTTGTTTATTATTATCAACAGCTTTAAAAGCAGCTCTGATTGCTATTTCAGTTTTTCCAAAACCAACATCACCGCAAATCAACCTGTCCATTGGGCGAAGACTTTCCATATCTTTTTTAACATCTGCAGTAGAGCTTACTTGATCAGGTGTGTCTTCATAGATAAAAGAGGCTTCTAATTCATGCTGAAGAGAACTATCTTGAGAGTATTGAAACCCTTTTTGATTTTTTCTTTTCGCGTATAGCTTAATTAAATCATAAGCAATTACTTTAACTTTTGATCTTGTCTTTTGCTTTAATATTTTCCAAGCTTTACTACCTAATTTGTATATTTTTGGAGCTTTGCCATCTTTACTATTATACTTGGTTATTTTGTGTAAAGAATGTATACTAAGATATAAGGTATCTCTATCTCCATAAATCAACTTTATAGATTCTTGCATTTTCCCTTCAACATCAATTTTTTTTAAGCCTCCAAATTTACCAATACCATGGTCAATATGAGTGATAAAGTCTCCTACTTTTAACTTTGTAAGCTCTTTTATATTTAATGCTTGTTTTTTAGCGTAGACGTCTTTTATTTTATACTTGTGGTATCGGTCAAATACCTGGTGATCTGTATAACAAATTATTTTATTATCATTATCTATAAAACCTTTATAAAGAGGAAGAATAACTGGTATATAATTTACATCTAAATCAAGATTATCAAAAATATCTGTGAATCTATTTTGTTGCTGTTTATTAGCACAGCATAAGTAATTTTTAAATCCAAGTTTAGCATAACTATTCAAATTATCAATTAATAACTCGAAGGATTTATTAAAAGATGGCTGAGGCTTGGTATCATAATTAATTATATTATCACTAAAAATAGAATTTGATCCTATTTCAACTAATTTATGTTTAATTAAGCTCTTTTTAATCTCTTTAGATGAGCTAAACAACTCTTTTGGTTGTAGTTGTACAGTAGTGCTAGACAGTTCTTTATATATTGTCACAGACTTGTCAAATAACGTTTTAATTTCTTTTAACAAAAACTTTGAACTCTTAGAAAATACTATACTTTCTGAAGGTAAAATATCCAGAAAACTTATTCTGTTTTCTATTTTTATATCAGATTGAATGTTGGGGATTATTTTAATGTCGCTATAACTAGTAATTGAAAGTTGAGATTCTAAATCAAATGATCTTATTCTAGTAATTTCATCCCCAAAAAATTCAATTCTATATGGCTCGTTATTCGAAAAAGAGAATACATCAATAATCCCTCCTCTAACAGAAAAGTCACCAGGCTGAGTTACAAAATCTACTCTGGAGAATTCGTACTCAAATAGCATCTCATTAATAAAATCTATAGATAATTCATCTCCAACTTTAATTTCGAGTGTGTTTTTCTGCAGTTCTAATTTTGTAACTACTTTTTCAAATAATGCTTTATAGTAGGTAACTACAATAAAACTTTCGTTAACTGAATTAATCTTGTTAAGAACATCTGCTCTTAATAGGATATTTGAATTATCAATATTGTTAGATGAGTATGGGGTTTTATAACTCTCGGGATAAAAAAGAACCTTATTGTTATTTAATTTTTCTAAATCATTAAAATGATATGCAGCAGTATCTTTATCTTCTAAGATAAATAAAATTGAAGTTGATTTTTTGGAAAAAATTGATGATATCACGAAGGATAATGAAGAACCAACTAACCCTTTTAAAAGTGTATTATTTTCATTTTTGGATATAGAAGACTCAAGTTTTTGCATTTGCAAAGACTCAGCTAAAGATTGCGAGATATCTGTATTACTCACTTTTTAAATTTGATGCAAATATAAAATTTGAAATTTGAAATTTAATTATTATTCATGAAAGATTTCAACTTTTTTACCATGTCTGAACTACCACAATAAAATGGTATACGCTGATGTAATTTACTAGGCTTGATATCTAGTATTCTGGAGTATCCATCAGTTGCTACCCCATGGGCTTGTTCGCAAATAAATGCGATTGGGTTACATTCATATAACAACCTCAACTTACCACTAGTGTTTTTAGAGGTATTTGGATACATATATATACCGCCCTTAATCATATTTCTATGAAAATCAGAAACTAGAGATCCAATATACCTTGATGTATAAGCTGATTTATCTGTTTCACTTTGACAATACTTGATATAATCTTTTACACCTTTTGGAAATTGCACATAGTTACCCTCATTTATGGAGTAAATATTTCCATTTGAAGGAAATGTAATTTTTGGATGAGATAAATAAAAAGTTCCAATAGCAGGGTTTAATGTAAATCCGTTAACTCCATGGCCTGTTGTATAAACCAACATTGTAGAAGTTCCGTAAATAATATAACCTGCAGCAACCTGCTTACAACCTTCTTGAAGAAAATCATCAAGAACTACTTTAGATCCTGTTTTGCTAACTCTTTTATAAATAGAGAAAATTGTGCCTACAGAAACATTGACATCGATGTTAGATGATCCGTCAAGCGGATCTATTAAAACGACATATTTATTACTGTTTAATTCATCAAGACTATTAATTGATATAAAATCCTCCTCTTCTTCACTGGCAATACCGCAGACAATATTTCTATTTCTTAATGCATTTATGAATATATTATTAGCATAAAAATCAAGCTTTTGTTGTTCTTCACCTTGAGTGTTTATAGTATTTCGGTCTCCAATTATATCCACTAGACCTGCTTTATTGACTTGGAAGTTTACAACTTTAGCTGCTAGTCTTATAGAATTAATTAATGATGAAAGTTCGCCAGAGGAATATTGAAAAGATTTTTGATTTTCAATAATAAATTCTCCGAGAGTTTGGTTTTTATTTGTCAAAATGTAAATCTTAATATTTTTTAAATTTAGATATAAATTTTTATTATATAGCTATATTTGATATTATATTTAGATTATGAAAATTATAATAAAAGAGGCTGAAAAAGAGGATATGAAAGATGTAATAGCCCTTATAAAAGAGTTAGCTAAATTTGAGAAAGAGCCTAAAGAAGTTGACATTGACTCTACAATACTTATCAACGATGGCTTTATAGAAAATTCATACTTTAAATGTTTTGTAGCAAAAAATGAAAACAAAACAATTGGAGCTGCTGTAATATATAATAGATATTCTACTTGGAAAGGCAGAACTATTCATCTTGAAGATTTAATAGTCACAGAAAAAATGAGAGGTAATGGAGTTGGAAGCTTACTGCTTGATTCAGTTGTTAATTATGCTAAAAAATTAAATGTTAAAAGAGTATCCTGGGAGGTGATTAATTGGAATGAAAAAGCAATTAAATTTTACCAAAAAAAGGGAGCACTAATAAAAAAAGACTGGAGTATTTTTCACCTAGATAATAATGGATTAAAAAATTATAAATAAACTATGCAGATTTTAAAATTTGGAGGTGCATCTATAAAGAACTCAACTAATATTAAAAAAGTTGCTGAAATAATCAATACAATTGACTACAGTAATACAATCATTATTGTATCAGCGATAGATAAAACAACAAATGCATTTGAAAATATTATTGAATTATATCTAGATGACAGTGACGAATTTAAAAATTCAATAAATGAATTACATGATTTTCATATTAAAATATTAAATGAGTTATTTACAGAAAATCATGCTATCTATAAAATAATAAAAGAGGATTTTATGGAGATTTATAATTTTTTTAAAAAAAATAAATCACCTAACTATAATTTTATTTATGACCAAATAATTTCATATGGAGAAATTTTATCATCAAAAATATTAAATGAATATCTTAATACTATCGGTATAAAAAGTAGCTTTAAAGACGTTAGGGAATTGATTAAAACAGATTCATATTACAGAAATTCAAATATTAATTGGGAGGTGACCAAAAAAAATATTCTAGCAGCAAATTTCAATCCAAACATAACCTTAACTCAAGGTTTTATCGCGAGTAATGAAGATAATTTTACAACAACAATGGGTAGGGAAGCTAGCGATTATACTGCTGCTGTATTTGCGTACTGTTTAAGCGCAAACTCAGTAACTATTTGGAAAGATGTAGATGGTATTTTAAATGCGGATCCTAAAAAATTCAAAAATACTGTTCTGTTAGAAAAAATTTCTTATGATGAGGCTATTGAATTAGCGTTTTATGGTGCTTCTGTAGTGCACCCAAAAACTATTCAGCCGTTACAAAAAAAAGAAATTCCTTTATTTGTAAAATCCTACAATAACCCTAATGCAATTGGTACATGCGTTAGTAAATCAAAGGAACTATTTCCTAAAATACCGTGTTATATTCTAAAAGAGAATCAAATTTTGATGAGTATATCTTCGCTAGACTTCTCATTTACAATTAACGATAAAACTAAATCAATTTTAAATTTATTATCTAACTATAAAATAAAAATAAACTTAACTCAGAACTCTGCAATTAGCCTAACGTTATGTGTAGATGATGATTACAATAATATTGATAAATTAACAAATGAGTTGAAATCTAATTTCAAAATTCATATTGAAAAAAAGTTAAAGTTATATACTGTTAGAAATTTAGAAAAAAAATCTATTGATCAGTTTAAAAAAGGTAAAAACATAATAATTGAACAATTATATAACAACACTTCACAGTTTATTTGCAGATAATTCTTATACTATTTTCTCAATAAAACTCTTACAATATTCCCTCATTTGAATTCTCAATTTTCTAAAACCTTCTAGATATAATTTTGATTTAGAATCAACTTTAGAAGGATCAAAGAAATTTTTATGAATTTTTACAGCAGCTTTATCAGTAATCAATGGACAACTTTCTTTAGCATGATCACAAACTGTAATAATATAATCAAAATCTATAGATAGATATTCATCTATATGATTGGATGTGTTAGATGAAATATCAATACCATCATTACTCATAATTTGAATAGCTGTTGGGTTAACTCCATGAACTTCTACTCCAGCACTGTATATTTCAACATTAGACCCTCCAAAAAACTCTAAATATCCGTGAGCAATTTGACTTCTACAAGAATTACCAGTACAGAGAACTAAAATTTTTTTCATTATTACTTAAAATAGGTTTTGATTTTATTAACAATGGTTTCTGAAAGCTTAAGATTACTTTCAAATGTCCATCCAGCTATATGAGGAGTAATGATTACATTTTTTAAGGAGTTTAATTTATAAAAATCTTCATTTTTATCATTTATAATTTCAGTAAATGAAGAACTTTCTATGTCCAGCACATCTAGACCAGCTCCTAAAACTTTATTGGTTTTTAAAGCTTCAATTAAATCTGTAGTATTAACTATAGTTCCTCTACTTGTATTTAACAGCCAAAAAGGTTTATTAAATTTTTCAATGAAAATTTTATTAAATAAATTAAATGTCAACTTTGTGTGCGGTAAGTGTAGACTAAGAACATCAGCATTTTCGAATATGTCATCTAAAGAAGATTTTTTCGCAGTGTTACTTGTGATATCATCATCTATATCATGAAAAATCACATTACAATTAAAGGCTGATATTTTTTTTGCAAAACTTTTTCCAGTATTACCCAAGCCCAATATAGCTACTGTCTTGCCTTCTAATTCATAACCCCTATTTTGTTCTCTAATCCACAATCCTTTTTTAACTTCTATTGATGAGGTGTTAATATTATTTAATAAAGATAAAAGTAAACCCATGGCATGTTCTCCAACTGCGTTGCTATTACCTTCGGGAGATGATATGATTCTAATATTTTTAGTTTTGGCATGTTCTAAATCAATATTTTCTATTCCAGACCCCACTCTAGCTATAAACTTTAAGTTGGTAGCTTTATTTATAAATACTTTATCAATTTTGAACCTGCTTCGTAAAATTAATCCATCATAATTTTTAATAATCAAACCTATATCATTTTTTGACGAAATAAAATCGGTATGGTTAACATGACCATTTTTTATTAACATTGGAATTAGTGAGGGATGATTTGAATCAATATGAAGAATCTTCATTAAAAAGGCAATATTAATTTGGCAATATAGAAATAAATTAAAATACCAAAAATATCATTACTTGTCGTAATAAATGGGCCAGTTGCTATTGCTGGATCTATACCTCTTTTATCTAAAAAAAGCGGAATAAAAGTACCTATAATTCCAGCTACAATAATTACAATCACTAATGAAATCGAAATAGCTAAAGCGACTAGATATTCGTCTGGATTCCATGTGATAATAAATAAAAATAAAATAATCGCTAAAATAACTCCATTCAATATGGATAAAAAAGTCTCTTTTAGTAGCCTATTCTTCACGCTACCTCTTATATCATCATTAGCAAGTCCTTGTACAATAATTGCACTTGATTGAACCCCAACATTTCCAGCCATTGCCGCAATTAAAGGGGTGAAATAAAATAAGATCGGATGTTTAAGCAAGATAACGTCAAACGTCCCCATTACGATCGCTGCGCCTATACCTCCTAAAAGTCCTAAAAGCAGCCAAGGAAGTCTAGCGCGAGATAATTGCAATATTGTATCATCAACATCAACATCCTGCAGTATACCAGCCGCTAATTGATAATCCTTTTCAGCTTCTTCTTTAATCAAATCAACAATATCATCTATAGTAATTCGACCCAACAAAGTATTTTCATCATCAACAACAGGAATAGCTTCTAAATCATATTTTTGCATAATATTTGCAACACTTTCTGCTTCGTCATTTACATTTACAGAATCCACTTTAGTTATATATATTGATTGAATACTTGATCTCGTGTTTGATACTAATAAATCTTTGAGGGATAATCTCCCTACTAATTTATTGTCATCATTAACTACATAAATTGAATGTACTCTAGTAACTTCTGCAGCTTGGATTCGCATTTCCTTGACACATTTAGTTACTGTCCAATTTTCGTTAACTTTAACTAATTCTTTTGCCATAAGACCTCCAGCGGAGTCTTCGTCATATTTTAATAACTCTTTAATATCAGCTTTAAGTTCAGCATCAATTATTTTTGAGATAACTTTCTTTTGAGTCTCAAACGATAATTCGGAAATTATATCCGTAGCGTCATCAGTGTCTAATTCTTCAATTTCTTCTGCAATTTCTTTAGGTGAAAGGTTTTTTAGTATTTGTTCTCTAAAATCCTCATCAAGCTCCATAAGAACTTCAGAAGTTTTATCACTTTCTAAAAGTTTGATTATATATGTTGCCTGCTCAAAATTTAATTCCTCTAAAATTTCTGCAATATCTGCGTGATGGAAAGTGCTTAATTTATCTAACAACGATTTGTCGTCAGACGAAGTGATTAAAACAATCACTTCACTGATTAGTAAATCAGTTAATTTAAATTTTATATTTTTTTCAACTTTGCTCAAAAAGTCTAACTATTTTTATCGATTAAATCTGTTAAAGAAATAAAGTCTTCAACAGATAATTGCTCTGGTCTTAAATCAAAGATAGCATCTTCTCTTAAACTATCGGATAAATTAAAAGTTTTTAAACTATTTCTTAATGTTTTTCTTCTTTGCTGAAAAGACAACTTTACAACTTTAAAAAAAAGTTTCTCATTGTAATTAATATCTACTTGTTCTTTTCTAACCAGTCTTATTACTGCAGAGGTAACTTTTGGAGGTGGGGTAAATACAGACGGCGGAACAGAAAACAAGTAATCAGTTTCATAATAGGCTTGGGTCAAAACGGAAAGAATGCCATATTTTTTACTGCCTTTTTTTTCACATATTCTTTCAGCTACTTCTCTTTGAAACATTCCAATTAATTCTGGAACTAGATTTTTATATTCTAAAGCTTTAAATATTATTTGAGTAGAAATATTATAAGGGAAATTACCTATGATTGCAAACTTATTTATAAAAACATCATCTAATTTTAATTTAAGAAAGTCGCTCTCTAAGATAATTGATGGGTCTATTCCAAGTTTTGTCTTAAGAAAAACCACGGACTCACTATCAATTTCAACTAATTTTAAATCTAATTTTAGATTTAATAAATATTTGGTTAAAACTCCTGTACCTGGACCAATTTCCATAACATTTGAATAACCTGACAGAGATAAGGAATCAACAATTTTTCTGGCTATATTTTCATCATTCAAAAAATGTTGACCTAAATATTTTTTTGGCTTGACATTTCTCATATTTAATCGATTATAGAGAATCCTGTATAAGGGACTAGAACCTCAGGAATAACAATCCCTTTTGAGGTTTGGTTATTTTCAATTAGAGTAGCTAAAACTCTAGGTAGTGCCAATGAGCTTCCATTTAATGTGTGTGCTAATTGAGTCTTTCCAGATGAGTTTTTGTATCTTAATTTTAATCTATTCGCTTGAAAAGTTTCAAAATTAGATACAGATGAAACCTCTAGCCATTTATTTTGACCAGCTGAAAACAATTCAAAATCAAAAGTAAGACAAGATGTAAATCCTAAATCTGATCCACACAGTTTTAAAATTCTAAATGGAAGATTTAGTTTATTTATAATCGACTTCACATGATCTACCATGCCATCTAAAGCTTCATACGATTTATCTGGGTGTTCGACTCTTAATATTTCGACTTTATCAAACTGATGGAGCCTATTTAACCCTCTGACATGAGAACCGTAACTTCCAGCCTCTCTTCTAAAACAAGGGGTGTAAGAAGTTAATAGTTTAGGCAAATTAGATTCAGCTATTATTTCGTCTCTAAAGATATTTGTAGCTGGTACTTCAGCTGTAGGGATTAAATACAAATTGTCTTCTTGGATGTAATACATCATTCCTTCTTTGTCTGGCAATTGACCAGTTCCAAAAGCAGATTTTTCGTTTATTAAGTGAGGTACTTGAACTTCATTATAACCAGCCTGGGTGTTCATATCTAAAAAGAAAGAAATTAGTGCTCTTTGTAACTTAGCACCTTTTCCTTTATATACAGGAAACCCAGCTCCGGTAATTTTATTACCCAATTCAAAATCGATTATATCATACTTTTTTGCTAAATCCCAGTGTGGTAAAGATCCTTTTGGTAAATTTGGCAACTCTCCTCCACGCATTATTTCCACATTATCCTCTTCGCTTTTCCCTTTTGGAACTGAATGGTGAGGTATATTAGGAATCTTATATAATAACTGCTGAAGATTACTTTTTACAGAGTTTAATTCTTCATTTAACTTTTTACTAGCTTCTTTTAATTCTACAGTTTTTTCTTTTAAAACAGAGGCTTTATTTACATGACCTTGTTTAAACAAATCCCCAATTTCTTTAGAAATTAAATTAGACTGATGCAAGATGTTATCCAATTCAGTTTGGATTTTTCTTTTTTTGGCATCAACATCAATTACAGACTCAATAACAGATGAAGAATCTATGTTTCTTTTTGAAAGTGAATCAACAATTAAATCTTTATTTTCTCTAATAAAATTTATTTCTAACATAAAAAGTAATAATTATTGCAAATTTATAATAATTGATTTGATATTAAATATTTAAACTATCAATATAACTCAAAGTGGTAACTTTATCTAACTCTAGTTGTTTTTTTAAATTTTCGACTGAACTAAATTTCTTTTCACTTCTAATTCTACTAATCATTTCTACGGATAAACTCTGATTGTAGATGTTTTTATTGAAATCTAAAAAATGAATTTCTATAGACTGATTCTTTCTGTTAAAGGTTGGGTTAGTGCCTATGTTCATCATCCCAAAAACGCATTTGTTATCAATAAAAGACTTGACAATATATACTCCATTTTTAGGTACTAATTTGTAAGATTCATCAATTTTAATATTAGCTGTGGGAAATGAAATTGTTTGTCCAATATTATTTCCATGAATAACAGTACCATTAAAAAAGTAATTATAGCCTAAATAGTTATTAGCTAATTTAATATCGCCATTGTTTAGGGCTTTTCTAATTTTTGTAGAACTTATAGCTATGTTGTCTATATCTTGAGCTAAGATTTCTGTAACTGTAAAATCATATAGTTCTCCAAACTCTCTAAGCTGCTGAATATTAGCTGTTCTATTTCTTCCAAAATGGTGGTCATAACCTATTATAATATGCTTTGCATTTAACTTGTTAACCAGTATATCTCTAACAAATTCAAGAGCACTTAAACGAGAAAACTCTTTAGTAAATTCTTTAATTATTAGAAAATCTAAGTTAAGAGCGTTTAACAAATCTTGCTTTTCGTTAATAGTGTTAATTAATTTAATTTCATTATTACTTTGCAAAACCATTTTTGGATGTGGAAAAAAAGACAATAAAATAGAGACAAGATTATCTGTAGAGGATATAGTAGTTAATTGATTGATTATTTTTCTATGCCCAATATGTACTCCATCAAACGTACCGATAGTTATTACCGAAGGGGTTTTTGAGCTGTAATTTTCTAGTTTCTCTCTAATCAATTTTTTAAATTATAGCTGTTCATTGTTATTGAAATACCACTCATTACAAATGAAAAAATTAAATCACTAACAGTTTCTTTTAGTTTTTTAAGATCTAATAATTCTTCATCAGAAAAACTTGATAACACAAAATTACTTTGATGTCCCTTTTTAAACTCATTCGAAATACCAATTCTTAATCTATTATACTCTGTAGTGTTAAGACAGCTTTCGATATCTTTCAAGCCGTTATGACCTCCATTACTTCCGCTAGGTTTTAATCTTAGTTTTGCAAATGGTAAATTAAGGTCATCGCTAATGATCAATAAATTACTCATTTCAATTTTTTCAACTTTCAACCAGTGCTGTACAGCTGCACCGCTTAAATTCATATAAGTATTTGGTTTTAAAAAAATAAATGATCTTCCTTTAAATTTATACTTACATACACTTCCAAAGCTAGCATTTGAAAAATTTACATCTAATTTATTGACAAGAAAATCTAACATATCGAAGCCTATGTTATGTCTAGTGTTAACATATTTATCTCCAATATTCCCTAAACCAACAATTAAATATTTTTTCATCTAATAAGATATAATATTACAAAAATAAAAAAGCATTCTGACAAATAGCCAGAATGCTTTAAATAACTTAATTAATGAGTGTGTATTTTATTCAGCAGGCTTATCAGCTGAAGCCTCAGCAGGTGCTTCTGTTGAATCACCAGTTTCTTCTGAATCAGAATCTTCACCTTCAAGAGTAGCTTCTACTAAAGCAGCTCTAGCTCTTCTAATTTGACAAACTACAGTACTGTCAGGTTGTAAGAAAGAATAAGAATCATTTAAGATTTCGCGAATATATACTCTTTGGCCGATTTCAAGATTTGAAATATCTATTTCAATATAATCAGGTAAATTTGTTGGAAGAGCTTTAATTCTTAATTTACGTTGATTTTTCTGAAGATTACCTCCCATTTTCACTCCAATTGAATTTCCTATAATATTCACTGGAATATTCATAGCTATTGCTTTATCACTAAATAGTTGATAAAAATCAATGTGTAAAATTCTATCTGTTACTGGATGAAACTGAATATCTTGTAAAACTGCTTCTAATTTCTCTCCACTATCTAAAGCAACTACAACTGTGTGCGCTTTTGAAGTATATACTAATTTGGAGAATGCCAACTCTGGTGCAGAGAAATGCATTGGGGTATCTCCTCCGTATATAACGCAAGGTACCTGTCCAGCATTACGTAAGGCTTTTGTTGACTTTTTGCCTACGCTTTCTCTTTTAGATCCGTTAATTGTAATTGATTTCATTATTTTATTTTAAGGTTAATTATTTACATAATAAAGTTTGAACTTATTGACTCATTATTGTGAACTTTCTTCATAACATCAGCAAATAAATCGGCGCAAGATAACACTTTAATTTTAGAACTTGAATTAATTAATGGAATAGAATCTGTAACAATTAATTCTCTAAGTTGAGATTTTTCGATATTGTCATAAGCATTACCAGATAAAATTGCATGAGTACATATAGCTCTTACACTTAAGGCTCCCCTTTCTATCATAAGATCAGCAGCTTTAGTAAGAGTACCAGCGGTGTCAACCATATCATCAACTAGAACAACATTTTTTCCCTCTACATTACCGATTAATTCCATGTGAGAAATAACATTTGCCTTGGCTCTTTGCTTGTAGCAAATTACCACATCACTTTGCATATGTTTAGCATATGCATAAGCTCGTTTTGAACCACCCATATCAGGTGAGGCAATTGTTAGGTTATCTAAATTTAATGTTTTCAAGTATGGTAAAAAGATTGTTGATGCATAAAGGTGATCGACAGGGATTTCAAAAAACCCTTGGATTTGATCCGCATGTAAATCCATTGTTACAATTCTTGTAGCACCTGCAGATTCTAATAATTTAGCAATCATTTTTGCTGCAATCGGAACTCTAGGTTTATCTTTCCTGTCTTGCCTAGCCCATCCAAAATATGGAATCACAGCTGTGATATGCCTAGCAGATGCGCGTTTTGCGGCATCTAACATCAGTAACATTTCCATCAAATTTTCAGAAGAAGGATTTGTTGATCCAATAATAAATATTCGGGTTCCTCTAATTGATTCCTCATAAGAAGGTTGAAATTCTCCATCGCTGTATGTTGACGTAATGATTTTTCCAAGATCAACTCCGAAAGAATTAGAGATTTTTTTTGCAAGAATTTCAGTTTTTGTACAGTTAAAAAGTTTTGGGTTGATTTGTGACATGCTAATTATAATTATCTGTTAATTAATCTGTTAGGTATGATAAAAATACTACCAGCTAAAATATAAATTAATTCTCAGTGAGTTATCATTATATGATTAATATTTTGATGACTTAAGAATTATTATTATTATTTTTACAAAATCAAAAAATTGCTCAAGTGGCGGAATTGGTAGACGCGCTGGATTCAAAATCCAGTTCTTTTAGAGTGTGGGTTCGATTCCCATCTTGAGTACGAATAAAAACCTCATCAT
>Ga0209384_1000156_pt1 | contig 47719 bp, 51 predicted proteins | sample CoawatmetaG05DNA_FD_187511 | JGI IMG/M metagenome (GOLD analysis project Ga0209384, IMG submission 187511) | Marine microbial communities from the West Antarctic Peninsula - Coastal water metaG058-DNA (SPAdes) (version 2) | ecosystem: Environmental > Aquatic > Marine > Coastal ... | reverse complement strand
TTCAAAAATTTTTGAAGATATTTCTAAGTTAAAAAACGAAGATGTTGTATTATTCGAAGGCATGATTTCTGATAGAACTGAAGAAACCATAAATAAAAATTTAGATACTGGTGATGTTGAATTAAAAATTGAAAATTTTGAATATTTAAGTAAATGCGTAAGAGCTTTACCTTTAGAAGTTAATTCTGAAAAAGATTATGGCGAAGAGGTTAGATTAAAGTACAGATATTTAGATTTAAGAAGACCTAAAATTGCAAAAAATATTATATTAAGATCCAAGCTTATAGATTTCGTAAGATCTTTTATGAAGAAAGAAGGTTTTATGGAACTTGCGACTCCAATTCTAACTGCTCCTTCACCAGAGGGCGCTAGAGACTATTTAGTTCCGTCTAGAATTCATAAGGGAAGCTTTTATGCTCTTCCACAAGCTCCTCAGCAATTTAAACAGCTCTTTATGGCTTCTGGTATTGACCGTTATTTCCAAATAGCTCCATGTTTTAGGGATGAAGATAGTAGGGCAGACAGATCGCCTGGTGAATTTTATCAAATTGATATGGAAATGAGTTTTGTAACCCAGGAACAAGTATTAGAAATTATTAGTAATTTATTATTTGAAACTTTTGATAAATTCAAATTGGAAGGAAAAAAAACTAATTCATTACCTTTTCCTACTTTTTCCTTTAATGAATCTTTAATTGAGTTCGGTTGTGATAAACCAGACTTAAGAAATCCTTTACGTTTAAAAAATGTAACTAAAAATTTTAAAAATTCAGGACTTAAAATATTCCAAGACTTAATTAATAATCAAGGAGCAATAGTAAATTGTATTCAAGCTAAAGGCTCACAAGGTAAGCCAAGAAGTTTTTTTGATAATCTTAATAAGTGGGCAATAGACGAAGGTAAAAAAGGTCTTGGTTATATTAATTTTGAAAACAAAGAAGCTAAAGGCCCTTTAGCGAAAAATTTTAATCCCGAAGCGCTAAAAGCTATGATTGAAGAATTTGGATTTAATCAAGAAGATGGACTTTTATTTGTATGTGATCGGCCATTAGATTCTTATGATTTTGCTTCAAAGGTAATACAAAAATTAGGAATTGATTTAGATTTATTAAATAAAAATGAATATCAGTTTTGCTGGATCATTGATTATCCAATGTATGAAAAAAATAGCGTAACAGGCGAAATTGATTTCAGTCACAATCCTTTTTCAATGCCGCAAGGAGGTATGGACGCTCTTTTAAACAAAGATCCATTAGATATTTTGGCCTATCAGTATGATATTGTTTGTAACGGAATAGAACTGTCATCGGGTGCTATTAGAAACCATCAACCTGAAGTAATGTTAAAAGCATTTCAAATTGCAGGGTACAAGGAAGAAGATATCAAATTAAAATTTAGTGCTTTATATGAAGCCTTTCATTATGGCGTTCCACCACATGGTGGATGTGCTCCAGGTTTAGATAGAATTCTAATGCTTCTTACTGATAATGAAAATATTAGAGAAGTGATAGCTTTTCCGTTTAATCAAAAAGCTCAAGATCTAATGATGAATGCCCCAGTCTTAGTTGATGAAAAAAATCTAAAAGAATTGGGATTAAAAAAAATTACCGAGAAGCCTTAAGAATTCCTTCAACATCTTTGATCGTGATATTTTCTCCATCAATTTCTGGAGGTATTTTATAATTCATTATACCAATTTTAAAATAGTACTTACCAGTTTTACCTTTATAGAGATTTGCTTTCTGTCTTCTTCTCTTTAAAACTCCTATTTCTCTTACTTTATTTGTAGGTTTATTTTTTTTAATATCAATTAATTCTATTGCCTCTTTTAACCCTATTTCTAAAACGTCATATTTTCTTCCAAGCGAAGCAAAAATATCTTTATATTTAACGTATGGTCCATAGGCACCAATGTTCGCAATAACTTCATCCTCACTTTCAGGGTAGAGTCCAAGAGTTATAGGAAGTTTAATTAATTGACTTGCTATATTCATACCAATATTTATGGCATCATAATTTTTTGTTAAAGTAACCCTTTTAGGTTTGTCTTCATCTTGATCAGTTCCTAATTGAAGATAATATCCATATGGACCTAAGTGAACTGCTATTTCTCTGTTAGTGTCTGCGTCTTTTCCAAGGACCCGAGGAAAAACTACTATATCTTCACCTTCACGATTTTTAGGATTAATTTCTTTTATAAAAGCACCTATTGAAACTGTATATTTGCATTCAGGATAATTGGAGCAGCCTATAAAACCACCCATTTTTCCCACTTTGACACCTAAATTTCCTTCACAATCTTTTGTATTAGCCCATGATGAACATTTTAAATCTACTTCCCCCCCAAGTTTTTTAAAAATTACAGGCGACAACTCATCATTAATAACATCATAAACTTCTCTATTGGCTTTACTCATTACTTCGTTGATGTAAAACTCAAAATCTTTCCAAAAATTAAGAACTATCGTTTTCCATTCAGCCTTGTTAATAGCGACATCGTCCAGTTGATTTTCTAAGTCTGCGGTAAATTTATATTCTAAAAATTTTTCAAAATAGTTACATAAAAATACATTAACGACTCTACCCCTATCATTCAGTAAAAAGGCTTTACCATTTTTCAAAACATACCCTCTATTAACAATTGTTACTAGAATTGAGGCATAAGTAGAAGGTCTCCCAATATCTAATTCTTCTAATTTTCTAACCAGACTAGCATCAGTATATCTTGATGGAGGAGATGTAAAAGACTCAATAGACTCAATAGAATTAATATCAAATTGATCTCCCACTTTTACTGAATCGAGTATCGAAAGAACCTCTTCATCATCATCATCTTGAATATTGTAAGCTCTTTTATAACCATCAAAAATTAATTTCCCGATCGTTGCTTTAAGAAGAATTGTATTGCCATCATTAGAAATTCTAATAGTTGATAATTTAGTTTCTGCATTAACCATTTGTGAAGATATTGTTCTTCTCCAAATCAAATTATAAAGCTTATATTGTTCTTCTGTTAAACTCTCTTTAATTGAATCTGGATGAATATTGATATCAGTAGGTCTTATAGCTTCATGCGCTTCTTGTGCACTTTTTTTCTTACTTTTATATATAATTGGATCTTTGGGAATATATTTTTCACCATATTCAGTTTTTATTTTATCTCTTAGAATAGTAATGGAGTCATTAGATAAAGATATGCTATCTGTTCTCATGTAAGTAATTAGGGCTACCGTTTCTATTCCTATATCAATTCCCATATATAATCCTTGTGCAACAGTCATTGTCTGACTCGCACTAAAATTGATTTGGCTATTTGCAGTCTGTTGAAGCATAGAGGTATTAAACGGAGCTTTTGGTTTTCTGGAAACACTTCTCTCGTCTATTGCTTTAATTGAATAGGACTCATTTTTTATCTTAGATACAGCAGACAAGGCCAACTCTTCTTCTTTAAAGAACATCTTATCAACTTTGCTGCCTTCAAATTCTGTTATAGAAGTTTCAATTAGTTCATTATTAATTTTTCCACTAATTAATATTTTAAAAAATCTATCTGGCTCAAAATTTTCTATTTCAATTTCTTTTTCATAGATAAGTTTTACTGCCACTGACTGAACACGACCAGCTGATCTACTGCCTGGCATTTTTCTCCATAAAACTGGTGATAAATTATATCCAGCTAAATAATCTAGACTTCTTCTTGCCATATAAGCTGAAACTAAATTTGTATCAACATCTCTTGCATTTTCAAAGCTAAGTAAAACAGCTTTTTTAGTAATTTCATTAAAAGTTATTCTTCTAAACTTTTTTAAATCCACATCCGCTTCCAGAGAATTCACTAAATGCCATGTAATAGCTTCTCCTTCTCTGTCGGGATCGGTAGCTAAGTAAATTTTTTCATAATTTGCTGATTTTTTTTTAATGCCATCTAGGAGTTTCTCTCCTGCAGTTGTAGTTTCCCAATTTAGAATTACATCTTTTTTGTCATCTGATATTACAACTCCATTTTTTTTTGCTAAATCTCTAAAATGACCAACCGTAGCAATCACTTCAAATTCATCACCTAAGTACTTATTTATTGTTTTGGCTTTTGCGGGGGATTCAACTATTAAAAGGTTCATTAGAAATCAATTTTATTTTCATTTCTATTGATGAGTCTTTTGATATTTTCTTTATGTTTATAGTAAATAATTATCATCAATAGCAATACAAGTGTTTTGTTAAAGTCACCATCTATAAAAATAAAATTTGCTATTGTCAAAATAAATATTGAAATTAAAGCTCCTAATGAAGATAACCTTGTTAATTTAACTGTTAAAACCCAAGTTATTATTGAGAAAATTGCTGAATAGGGTTCTAAAAATAAAAAACCTCCAAATAGTGTAGCAACTCCTTTACCACCTTTAAATCTTAGCCAAAGGGGGTATATGTGACCAATTACTGAAAAGAAGACTATACCTACCTTATATTCTTCAAAAAAATCAGCGTCATAATTCATTATAATTAGTAATGCAATAATTGGCTTAATTGCATCGAGCAATAAAACTAAAGTTCCTGTCTTTTTTGATACAGTTCTAAAAACATTTGTTGCACCTATATTACCTGAACCTTCTTTTGTGATATTTTTTCCTGTTAGGATTTTAGTAATAATTAAACCAAAAGGAATAGAGCCAATTAAATAAGCAAATGCAAAAAATAAATACTCCATAAATTATATTTTAAAAAAGAAACTCTAAGCATGCCATTCTGACATACACACCCATCTTTACCTGATCCAAAATTAAAGACTTATGATAAGTATTTAAAACTTGATCACTAATTTCAATATTCCTATTAACTGGTCCGGGATGCATCAAGTAGGGGCTAGATTTTAAATGGTTTAGATTTAAGCAGTAGTGACGCTTGAACTTAGTTACTGAGGATTTTAAATTTTTACTAATTCTCTCTTTTTGTATTCTCAGCATCATTATTACATCTAAATTATTGATATTATCCAAACTATTACGATAGATTATATCTTTATTAATTTCTAATAAGCCTTTTTTATCTAAAAAGTAATCAGGCGCAATTAATTCAATATTATATTTAAGTTTGGTGAATAGCTTAATATTAGAATGAGCTACTCTACTGTGTTTAATATCCCCACAAATACCAATTGTAATTTTTTTATTACCAAATTTTTTCTTTAACAGTGCGTAATCAAGCAAGGATTGAGTGGGATGCTCATTCTTTCCGTCTCCCGCATTAATAACTGGAATTTTGTAGTTATCATATATCTCTTTTGGTGAAAACTCTTTTTGGTCTCTAATAATCAAAGCATCAGGATCCATACTTACTAAAGTAGCTATTGTGTCATTAAAAGTCTCGCCTTTAGATAGAGAGCTTTTATCAAAGTTGATATTAATAATATTATGACCGAGCTTTTTAGCGGCCAGTTCAAAACTCACTGTTGTTCTTGTGGAGGGTTCTAGAAACAGATTAAAAATATTCTTTACTTTAGTTTTTTTTATTTTTTTTTTATTTAAAGAAAAACTAATAGCATTGTCAGCAATTTTATTAATTTCCTTTAGACTTAAGTCGTCAATAGATGTTATTTTTTTAATCATTTTTGTAATTCTGGTATAAAGCTAAGAAATCATCAAGGATTAAACAAGCACTTTTTTCATGAATGTGCATTTTACTAATTCTATCATGCCTCTTATATTGTTTACTACTTAGCCTCTCATCTATGAGATAAATAGGGATATCTTTAATCTTCAGTAATTTTTGAATAAAAATATTTACGTTTTCTATCATTTTTGATGATGATCCATCTAAGTTATAAGGTTTTCCGATAATGAATCCATAAATATTTTGCTTTCTAATAAATACTTGAAACTGAGCTAATAATTCTGATTCATTGAGAGTTTTAAAAGGAATGGCAATTAAGTTGGTATCATCACTTATAGCCAGCCCTAAATACTTTAACCCAAAGTCTATAGATAAGAATTTTGATCTATACTTATTGTTAATTAAAAATTCTGATATATTATCTATCACCATATTTATGTCTGATATTAATATTAAAAAAGTATCTTATCTAGCAAAGCTTGAACTTAATAACGAGAAAGCTGCTTTATATGAGAAATCATTGAGTGAAATTATAGAATGGGTAGATAATTTGAAAAAATTAGATACCAAAGGTGTAGAGCCATTACATAATATAACCGAAAAAAGTCAAAATTTAAGAAATGATGAGGTTTTAAAGAATAACACAGCTGAACAAATCTTATCTAATGCGCCTGAGAAAGCTCAAAATTTTTTTAGAGTTCCGAAAGTAGTTGAGTAAATTTTGCCAACAATTAAAGAACTTAAAAGCCAATTATCCAGTAAAAATATTAGTGTACGTGAATTATATGATGATTATTATGATAAAGCAAAAAACTCAAAACTTAATAGTTTTAACCATCTCTTAGGTCCTGAATATAATAAAGAAAATATTAAAAATTCACAGTTAAGATATGATGAAGGAAAAGATCTCTCTTTAGACGGCATTCCTTTAGGAATTAAAGATTTATTTTGTACAAAGGGAATTCCCACAACTGCCTCTTCTAAAATATTAGAAAAATTTATTCCAGAATACGAATCCTATGTAACGCAAAATTTACTAAATGATGGATCCCTATTCTTAGGTAAAAATAATTGTGACGAATTTGCAATGGGATCTTCAAATGAAACTAGTTTTTTTGGACCTGTTATTAATCCCTGGAAAAATAAAAATAGTTTAGATAGTCAATTAGTACCTGGAGGATCATCGGGAGGTTCTGCATCTGCTGTTGCGGAAGGAATTTGCGTTGCCTCAATTGGAACTGATACTGGAGGATCAATTCGTCAACCAGCTAGTTTATGTGGTGTTGTCGGACTTAAGCCAACTTTTGGATCATGCTCTAGGTGGGGTGTGGTAGCATTTGCATCTAGTCTCGATCAGGCAGGACCTATAACTAATTCAGTGGAAGATGCAGCCTATTTATTAAATTCTATTAGCGCTCATGATTTAAATGATTCTACTTGCTCAAATCATAAAAGAGATAATTTTTTAGAAAGTATTGGAAAAAGTTTTGATCGCCCTATAACTATAGGCATTCCAAGTGATTATTTAAAAGATATAAACTCTGATACTGTTGAACAAATTGAAAATACAAAAAAGCATCTCGCAAAACTGAATATTAATGTCATTGATGTTGAATTTACAACTACAGATTTTGCTTTATCTACTTACTATATTATTGCTCCTGCAGAAGCTTCCTCAAATTTAGCTAGGTACGATGGTATTAGATACGGCTTTAGAGGTGATGGTAATTCCCTAGAAGAGATTTATGTTAATTCTAGATCAGAAGGTTTTGGAGAAGAGGTTATAAGAAGAATTCTAATTGGAACTTATGTTTTATCAGCTGGATATTATGACGCTTATTATCGAAAAGCCCAAAAAGTAAGAAGACTCATCAAGAATGACTTCCAGAGAATATATAATGATGTTGATTTCATTCTTACCCCAACTACACCTAACGAAGCATTTAAAATAGGAGAAAAATTAGATCCAATATCCATGTATATGAATGATATATTCACTGTTCCTACCAGTCTTGCTGGTTTACCTGCAATTTCAATTCCATCGGGTTTGAGCAAAAATGGACTCCCTTTAGGGGTTCAATTAATTGGCAATTATTTTCAAGAGAAATCTTTGTTACAACTAGCCTCTCTTTTGGAAAAGGAATTTTGTTTTAATGAATAGTGATGACTGGGAAATCGTTATTGGTTTAGAAGTTCATGCACAGTTAAAAACTAAGTCAAAACTTTTTTCTTCTTCTCCAAATCAATTTGGATCAGATCCTAATAGTAATGTGAGTTTCATTGACGCTGGTATGCCAGGAATGCTCCCTGTAATGAATTCAGGATGTATTGAAAAAGCTATTAAGACAGGTTTTGCATTAAATTTTCAAATAAATCCTTATTCTGTTTTTGAAAGAAAAAATTATTTTTATGCTGACTTGCCACAAGGTTATCAGATTAGTCAATTTGAGTTTCCTATTTTAACTGAAGGTTTTATCGAAATTGAAAGTGAAAATAAATTAAAAAAAATTCGTTTAGAGAGAGCCCATCTTGAGCAAGATGCCGGAAAAAGCATTCATGACATAGATCCCAAATATAGTTTTATTGATCTTAATAGGGTGGGAACTCCTTTGTTAGAAATAGTATCTTATCCTGATTTTAATTCAGCTGATGAAGTCATCAGCTATCTTACCTCTCTAAGACAAACCCTTATGTACATCGATGTATGTGACGGTAATATGCAGGAAGGATCTTTAAGGGTGGATGTTAATTTATCTATTAAAAAACCAAATGCTGAATTAGGAACTCGATGTGAAATAAAAAATATGAACTCTTTTAAATTTATCAGACAGGCGATTGAATATGAATCAAAAAGACAAATGAAAGTTTTGGAATCTGGAGGAAAGATAGATCAAAACACACTTTTATTTGACACTACTACTGGCGAGACAAGACCTATGAGAAGCAAAGAATTTACTCATGATTATCGATATTTTCCTGATCCAGATTTATTACCAGTTCACGTCTCCAAAGATCAAATTGAAAAAGTTAAATCTACAATTGGAGAGTTACCTCAACAAAAATTAGCGCGTTATTTAAGTGAATTTAAATTAGAAAAAGATGTAGCTAAAATTATTATTTCTGAAAAGTCATATGCGGAATTTTTTGAAAATTTAATATCTGCTAAATTAATTAAACCTAAGTTGGCAGCTGCTTGGCTAATAGGTGATATTTTTTCTTTTATTAAAGATAAAAATTTACAAATAATAGATATTGTAGATAAATCTTCTAAAATCATTCAACTACTAGAAATGATTGAAAGGGGCACTATTTCAAGTAAAGTTGCTAAAGATATTTTAATTGAAATTCTTCAAAATAATATAGAGCCAGGATTGTTGGTAAAAGAATTAGGGCTTGAGCAAGTTTCTGATAATAATGAATTGGGTAAAATAGTAGAGGAAGCCTTAGTGGGTGAAGAAGATAATATTGAAAAATTCCAGAGCGGTTCAGATAGAGTTCTTGGCTATTTTGTTGGAAAGTGTTTAAAAGCTACTAAAGGTAAAGGTAATCCTAAAGTAATAAATGATCTTTTATTGAAAAAATTGAGTAAATAGCTTTTTATTTATTTACTCTAAATATAAATAATACTATTTATATAATAGCTAATTAAAAAAAGGACAGATGGGTGAGTGGCTGAAACCAACGGATTGCTAATCCGTCGTACTTCGTAAGAGGTACCGAGGGTTCGAATCCCTCTCTGTCCGCCAAAAAAAATATGTTAACAGGATCTATACCAGCAATCATTACCCCCTTTAGAAAAGGTGAAGTTGACTATGACGATTTTGCAAGATTGCTAAATTGGCAAATTAAAAATGGAATATCTGGAGTAACCGTTTGCGGTACTACCGGTGAGTCTCCAACTTTATCTCATCAAGAACATATGAATTTAGTTGAGTACGCAATCAAGATTGTAAAAAAAAGAATTCCTGTAATAGCAGGAACGGGATCAAATTCAACTAAAGAGGCGATTGAGTTTACTAAACATGCCTATAACGCTGGAGCTAATTATGGATTAGTCGTAACCCCATACTACAACAAGCCTAATCAAAAAGGCCTAATCAATCACTTTAAGTTAATAGCCAAAGCCACTCCATTAAAACAATTAGTTTATAATATACCAGGAAGATCAATTGTTGACCTTTCTTTTAATAGTTTCAAAGAGCTTAATAAAGTTTCAAATATAGTAGGAATAAAAGACGCATCAAATGATTTAGTAAGACCTTTAATAATGAGGACTTTTATGAAAAGTAGTTTTAATTATCTCTCAGGTGAAGATGGAACTATTGCGGGATTTTTAGCGCAAGGTGGACACGGATGTATTTCAGTTACGGGTAATGTTGCTCCAAAATTAACTTCAGAACTGCATAGATCTTGGCATGATAAGAAGTTGAAAAATTTTGATAAAATCAATCTGCAACTCGCACCTTTGAGTAATGTATTATTTCAAGAACCCAATCCAACCCCAACCAAATATGCTCTATCACAAATGGGATTTTGCACTGAAGAAGTTAGAGCGCCTTTAATTGAATTAAGCACAGAAACAAAAAAAGACATTAAGAAAGTACTTAAAGTTTTAAAACTTATATAGTTACTTTGTCCATTCAAAACCGTAGAGCAAAATTTGATTACGATTTAAAAGAAATTTATATTGCAGGAATAGTTTTACAAAGCTATGAAGTTAAACCACTTCGTTCAGGTAAAGCCTCTATACAATCTAGTTATATTAGTGAGATTAAGGGTGAGATTTATGCTAATAATCTGGAAATCATAACTGCTAAAAAAGATTTTGAATCTAGTAAAACTAAAACCCACATAAAATTACTACTCAGTAAGAGAGAGATTAAAAAAATACTCGGATTACTCAAGACCAAAGGTTATACGGCGGTCCCAATGGAAATATTTTTTAATGAAAAAGGCTTAGCTAAGATGAAATTTGGTGTAGGTATTGGTAAAAAGAAGTTTGATAAAAGAGAAACAATTAAAGAACGAGACTGGAATAGAAAAAAACAAAGAGTTCTAGCTAAATAGTTTTTATTTTGTTGTATTTTAGATCTCTTTTGAATATAACCTCCTCATGGCAAGAATAACTGTAGAAGATTGTACAAAAAACGTAGATAGCTTATTTGATTTAGTCTTAGTAGCCTCACACAGAGCAAAAGTCTTAAACTCTGGTAATGAAGCCTATGTGCCTATAGATAATGATAAAAGTACGGTCGTAGCATTAAGAGAAATAGCTGAAGAAAAAATAGATGTTAAGCAGATTCAAGAAGATATTGTTAAAAGCCATCAGTTGATTCAGGAAAAAGAAGAAGAAAACGAAGATCATCTTCTTGATGATACAAATTTATCTTAGTTTACTATATTATATTAGCTGATGTTTACATCTAGCTCCTTCACAGACAATTATTCCAACTTTAAAGAAGCATTAATTAAGAATGATAAAAATTTTAATGAGGCTCTTTTTATTAAAGCAATTCACGTTGCGGAAAAAGCTCATAAAAATCAATTTCGTGCTTCCGGTGATCCTTACATAATTCATCCTTTTGAAGTATGTAAATCATTAATAGATTTAAAACTTGATACTGAATCTGTAATTACAGGATTACTTCATGATGTTATTGAAGATAGTGATATTGAAAAAAAAGAAATAAAACTAATTTTTGGTGAATCTATTTCTAATTTAGTAGATGGCCTTACAAAAATTGATTTTTTAGAAGAAAAAAAAATTACTAAATCAGAAAAAGAAGCTGAAAATTTTCGTAAACTTTTAATTTCTACAGCTAAAGATATAAGGGTTTTGATTATCAAGCTAGCTGACCGACTACATAATATTAAAACAATTCACTTTATTAAAAATATAGAAAAAAGAAAAAGAGTTAGTAATGAAACTTTATTAATCTATGCCCCATTAGCTCAGAGGCTAGGCTTAGAAAATTGGAAAATAACTTTAGAAGATGTCTCTTTTAAAAACCTTCACCCTGATATTTATAATAGAATTAACGATAAGATCAATAATACTTTTAAAGACTTAGAAGTATCTTTTTATGAATTGAGAAATACTATTTCTTTAAGAATTTTAAAAAATAACCTAAATGCAGAAATTTTATATAGAAAAAAAACCCCATATGCTATTTGGAAAAAACTTAATAAAAAACAAGTTGAGTTAACTGCTATTTCTGATGTGGCGGCTGTTAGAATTGTTACAAATAATACCAGAGATTGCTATAAAATATTAGGCATTATTCATAGGAACTTTGCTGCAAAAATTGGACGTTTTAAAGATTATATTTCAAGTCCAAAGCCTAATGGATATAGATCTATTCACACAGATGTATTTTTTGAAAATAAAATTTTTGAAATTCAAATAAGGTCAAAAGCAATGCATATGATTGCTGAAAATGGTGTAGCTGCACACTGGAGATATAAATATATAAATCAATCTTCTGTTAAGGATGAGAATTTATATAAGTGGCTTAGAGACACAGTTAATTATGTTGAAGAAAATAATAAGGAGGACTATTTAATTAATAAAACTTCTCACCAGTTTTTTGAAGAGCAAATATATGTCTTTTCTCCCAAAGGTGATTTATATACCCTACCAAAAGATTCAACATTAGTTGATTTTGCCTACACAGTTCATACCGATATAGGTGATAGATGCGCTGGAGCTAAAGTTAATGGTATTGAGATGCCTTTAAAAACTAAACTCAATAGTGGTGATCAAATAGAGATTATACTCGATAAAAATAAAGTCATTTCTCCTCTTTGGATAAGATTTGTAAAAAAAGAAAAAGTCAGGGAAAAAATAAGACATTTTTTTAAATCAGATAGAAGAAAAGAATTTGAAAAATTAGGTTTTGATATTCTATCTAATATTGGAAAAACTAAAAAAATTGAAATTAATGAATCTATAATTGCGATCATGCTCAAAAAATCTGAACACAACAATATTAATAAATTATATGAGGCGATTGGTAGAGGTTTCTTAACTAGAAAAACAATCAATGATTTATTTGCTAATACTGATAAAAGTCTAGTTAATTATGCTAATACTTTAGTGAGTTTTAAAGTTAATTTACCTCCTATTAATATAAATAAATACGAAATTGGTATTGCTGTAAACTTAGCTAACTGCTGTTCACCAATCAATGGAGATAGTATTATTTCTATAATTTCTCATGGAAGGGGTTTGGTTGTTCATAGTACAATGTGTGATAGTTTAAGATACTATCATAAAGATAATTTCTACAACTCTAATTGGGGTTCTAAGAAAAAGAATTTAAAATTTTTATCAAGAATTGAAATTATTATCAAAAATCAACCCGGTGCATTAGCTAGGATTACATCGATATTTGAAAAACATAAGATTAATATAGAAAATATAAGAATTGCCGACAGATCAAAAAAAGCATACACATTTTTAATAGATTTAGGAGTTGAAGATACTGATAAGTTAAATTTTCTTTTATCTGAAATGAAAACATTAACTGAGGTGGATAAGGTAAAAAGGCTAAAAATTAAATTTTAATTATGAAACTTGGAATCAATATAGATCATATTGCAACAATTAGAAATGCTAGAGGTTATGACGATCCTAGTTCATTAATTAGAGCCGTAAAAATATGTGAAAAAAATAAAGTCGACATTCTTACGGTCCATTTAAGAGAAGATAGAAGGCATATCAAAGATAAAGATCTCTTAGTTTTAAAAAAAGTTTTAAAATTACCCCTTAATTTAGAAATGGCCCTAACTCAAGAGATGATAGATATAGCTAAAAAAATTAAACCTTCTTATATTTGTCTTGTTCCTGAAAAAAGAAGAGAGGTTACAACGGAGGGAGGTATCAATATTCAAAAATTATCTAAAAAACTTTTTATTTCTTTGTATGAAATTTGTTTAAAATACAATATCTCGCTTAGCGCTTTTATTGATCCTAGTAAGGAGCAAATACTCATGGCAAAAAAATATGGTTTTGATACAGTTGAGATTCATACTGGGTCTTTGGAGAAGAAAAAAGTTTCTAATAAAGAAATTCAAAAAATTGCAAGTTCAATTCAATTTGCTTATGAGCAAAATTTAATTGTAAATGCTGGCCATGGTTTAAATTTTAATAATATCAAATACTTAAAAAATAAAAAATTAATTAATACAATTCATATTGGGCATTTTATTATTTTTGAATCAATTTTTGAATCTCTAGACAAGGTCATTGCTAAATTTAAGAGGATTATTAGATGATCGTAGGACACGGCGTAGATATTTTAGAAAAGAATCGATTTAATAATCTTTTTGAGAAATATCCTTCAAGATTAATTAATAAATGTTTTTTATATGATGAGATTGATATAGCTAGTGCCTCTTTTCTGTCTAATAATTTTACAGCTAAAGAGGCATTTTCTAAAGCCCTAGGACTTGGCTTTAGGTACCCCTCATACCCTAATTTGATTATTATAAAGCGTAATAATCTAGGTAAACCTTTAATTACTCTAAAAAAAGAACTTCATGAGTATGTGATAGAAAAATATCAGAATTATGTTATTCATTTATCTATAAGTGACACTAAATATTTATCTATATCTTCAGTAATCATTGAACAAATTTAAAAAATCATTAATTAGTAACCTAAAAGCTCTTTTTTGGGCATTGATTATTGCTGGCTTTATAAGATCTTTTATAGCTGAACCATTTAAAATTCCCTCCGGTTCAATGAAACCTAACTTATTAGTGGGTGATTTTCTTTTTGTATCTAAGTGGGATTATGGATATTCAAGATACTCATTTCCTTTTGGTTTACCTTTCTTTGAAGGTAAGTTTTTTGAAAAATATCCTGAAAGAGGAGATATCATTGTTTTTAAATTACCAACTAAAGAAAATATTAATTATGTCAAAAGATTAGTCGCTCTCCCTGGAGAAACCATCAAAATTTTAGATGGAATGATTTATGTAAAAAATAAAAATTCTAATAAATTTATAATATTCCCTCAAAAAGAAATTAAGCCTTTTTATGATGATCAACATAAAGTTAACGTTATGAGACTTAAGGAAAATAATTATGAATTAAGTTATGATATTTTGAATTTAACTAATTCCGCAATGTTGGATAATACGAATGAATTTTTGGTTCCTGAAGAACATTATTTCTTTATGGGTGATAATAGAGATAATTCTTCAGATAGTAGAGATATTAGAAATACAGTAGGCTTTGTTCCTAAAGAAAATATTATAGGAAAAGTCAGATTTATATTTTTGTCAGTTGATACCGACTTCAAACTTTTAAAAATATATACAATTTTTAATCATCTTAGATACGAAAGATTTTTTAAAAAAATATTATAAAAATTTGATTAAAAATAAAAATTTAGAAAAATTAAAATCCATTAAAGGATATGAAGAATGTCTGCTGCATGACAGTTTTATTAAAATTAAAAAAAATAAAGATAAAAAATTCCAGAAGTTTGAATTTTTAGGTGATAGAGTTTTAGGTTTAGCTATATCAGAATACCTGATTCATAACCACATGAACGATTCTCTTGATGATATTTCAAGAAGATTTATTTTTTTAGTAAATAAGAAAACATTATCAGATCTATTTAAAAAAAATCAATTTGACTCTCTTTTATCTCATGATCTTGATGTAACAATGAATAAAAATTCTGTTTATTCTGATGCACTTGAGTCTATAATTGGTTTTGTGTATATTACTAAGGGCTTAAACTTTTCTAAAAAATTTATTTATGAAATCTGGTCTGAATTGCTGGGCACTTTGCCAGAAAAAGATCCTAAGACCTATCTACAGGAAACTTCACAGCGATTATTTAAAAAAATTCCTTCGTACAAGACCATATCTCAATCGGGTAATCCCCATAAGCCAATGTTTAAAGTAAGTGTTACCATTAAAGATTTAGAGTCTTTCGGAGAGGGTTACTCTAAACAGAATGCTGAAATTAAAGCAGCCAATAATTTAATCAAATTAATTAAAGATTATGATTAGGACAAGAGGCTTAATTACAAATGTCCTGCCTTATAAAGATAATCACTTAATTATTAATATTTATAGTCAAGAGCATGGAAAAAAATCTTTAATTATTTTTGGGGGACAATCAAAAAAAAAAAGATCTAGTATTACGGTTGGATCAATTAATAATTTTGAATTTAATAAAGATAATAATGTTTGTAAATTGACAGAAGTTGAATTAACTCATAATTGGTTTCTTTACAGCAAGTATCAACTTAAATTAATAGATTATTCTTGTTATATGATCAATAGATTGCTTTTTGTAGAAGACGATAGCTCATTAGTGTTAGAATCTTATGAGGACTTAATTCATAAATTAAATAACAAAGAGGATTTTATGGTTAGCTTTTTCATATTAGAATTAAATATACTGAAATCCTCTGGCTATGAACCTAATCTCTCATATTCAATTATTAGTAAAATATTACCTGTTGAGAAATATATAGACCAAAATTTATCAATTTTGTTTGATTTAATTTCTAAAAATACAGAATATCAGTTAATATTTTTTAACTTTTTGGGAAAAATTATTGAGAGAGTATTACAAAACCTTAATATAAAAATACCACTAAGTAGGAATCAGATATTTGAAAAATCAAACTGAAATATATATAGCATCAGATCATGCTGGATTTAAATTAAAGAGTAAAATTTTAGAGTTGTATTTTATTGATAAGCCAAATTTTATCATTAAAGACTTAGGAGCTTACTCTGAAGAGTCTGTTGATTATCCCTTATTTGCTCAAAAACTATGTAAAAAAGTAAAAAAAAATAATTTTGGAATATTAATCTGTGGAAGTGGGATTGGCGTATCAATAGCAGCAAATAGATTTAATCATATCAGGGCTGCAGTATGTAGTACTGTGTATGATGCAAAAATGACCAGAAAACACAATGACTCCAACGTTATTTGTCTTTCAGGAAGAGGTTTTGTAAAAAAGAATATATTTGCTATGTTAGACACCTATTTTAATACCGCTTTTGAGGCGGGAAGACACTTGAGGAGAATAAAAAAGATATGACACAACATGAAGGTTTTTTTTCACATTCGTTAGAGAGAGCTGATAACGAGCTTTTTAGTACAATTAAAAATGAAATTGAAAGACAGAGCGATCAAATAGAGTTAATCGCATCTGAAAATATAGTTTCTAATGCAGTTTTAGAGGCCCAAGGATCTATAATGACCAACAAGTATGCCGAAGGTTATCCTGGTAAGCGTTACTATGGTGGTTGTGAATTCCATGATATTGCAGAAAATTTAGCAATCGAAAGACTAAAAAAACTTTATAAATGTAACTACGCAAATGTTCAGCCTCACTCAGGTGCTCAAGCTAATCAAGCTGTATTTTTAGCCTTACTAAAACCGGGTGATACAATTTTAGGCATGTCTCTTGATGCTGGAGGACATCTAACTCATGGGTCAAAACCTAACCAATCTGGTAAATATTTTAATGCTGTTCAGTATGGTATCGATCCCGAGACATCTTTAATAGATTATGAATTATTAGAAAAGCAAGCAGTTGAATGTATGCCAAAAATGATTATTGCTGGAGGCTCAGCTTACCCTAGAAATATAGATTTTAAAAAATTTCGTGAAATTGCAGATAAAGTAGAAGCTTATCTATTAGTAGATATGGCCCATTATTCTGGTCTGGTCGCCGCAGAAGAATACCCTGATCCATTACCATTTGGTCATGTTGTGACTTCCACAACTCATAAAACCATAAGAGGACCAAGAGGAGGTATGATTTTATCTAACGACTTAGATTTAGGTAAAAAGTTCAATAGTGCGGTTTTCCCTGGACTACAAGGTGGACCATTGATGCATGTAATTGCAGCAAAAGCTGTTGCTTTTGGAGAAGCGTTAAAGCCAGAATTTAAAGTATATATAAAACAAGTAAAAAGTAATGCTAAAGTCTTGAGCGAAGTCCTTATGAAAAATGGAATTGATATCGTAACCAACGGAACAGATTCGCATATGATTTTAGTTGACCTGAGATCTAAAAAAGTAACTGGTAAAGATGCTGAAGAAAGTCTTGAACGAGCAGGTATGACATGTAATAAAAATGGAGTATCCAATGACCCCAATCCTCCAATGATTACATCTGGAATTCGATTAGGATCCCCGGCTGCAACGACGAGAGGATTTAAAGAAAAAGAATTTGAATTTATTGGAGAAAATATATCTACAATAATAAATACACTTTCAAGTTCTAATTCCGATATTACTATGCTCGAAAAATCTATTAAAAAAGAGGTTTTTGATTTATGTCAAAAATTCCCAATTTATAAAAATTAAATTTTATGAAATGCCCTTTCTGCAAAGATAAAGACAAAGAAACCTCAGTATTGGACTCTAGACCTACTGAGGAGGGTTCTGTGATTAGACGAAGAAGAGTTTGCGGATCTTGTAAAGAAAGATTCACCACATTTGAAAGAATTCAATATCGAGAGTTTTTGATAATTAAAAAAAATGGTGAAAAGTCAGTTTTCGATCGAGACAAGATAACTAAGTCAGTAGATCTAGCATTAAGAAAAAGACCAGTAGATTTTGAAACTAAAGAAAAATTTATATCTAAAATTGTAAGGGAATTAGAGGGAATGGGCGAAAATGAAGTCAGTTCAAGCGTTGTAGGTGAAATGGTAATGAAGGGACTTTACGTGTTGGACAAGGTCGCTTTTGTGCGTTTTGCATCTGTTTATAGAGATTTTAGAGAAGCTAAAGATTTTGAGCATTTTCTAGGATCTATTGATAAGAGCTAGTCTTGTTGTCGAACATAGATTTAGATTATATAAGATCAGTACAAAACCTTTCGTTAAAAAATTTAGGACTTACGAAAGAAAATCCTTCCGTCGCATGTTTAATTGTGGATTTTAAAAATGATATTCAGGGAAAAGTATTGAGTTATGGATTAACTTCAATTGGTGGAAGGCCTCATGCAGAAGTTAACGCCTTAAAAAAAATCCCAAACAAACAAGATTTTAAAAATTCAACTGCTTATATCAGCTTAGAGCCATGTTTTAAGAAAAATTTAGTTTCATGCTCATCCCTTTTACTTAAATCAGGCATCAAGAGGATTGTAATTGATTCGCTCGATCCCAATCCTATTATTCATAATAAGGGTTTTCTGTTTTTAAAAGAAAAAAAAATCAAAGTATTTTTTTCACGACCACTATCAAAATTCAAAGAGTTCAATAAATATTTTTATAAAAATAGTATTAATTCTAAACCATATATAACTCTTAAATTAGCCATATCTAAAAATGGCTATACAAAAGATTATAATTCAAAAGATATAACTTCAAAAGAAACACAAAAATACCTGCATTACTTAAGAGTAAGGCATGATGCTATTAGTGTTGGATACAATACTTTTATTGAAGATAAACCTAAGCTTACATGCCGACTTAAGGGGATCGATAAGAATTTGAAAAAAATTATATTATTCAAAAATAATTTGATTGATAATAAGAATAATAAATTTGAATTTATTAAATATAATGAAACTAAAGATTTTAAGAAAAATATTTATAGTGAATTATTAAAATTAAACATCAAGTCTTTGCTTGTTGAGGGGGGTCTATCAATTTTTATGGCTTTTTTTGATACTGGGTCTTATGATGAAATTATAATAAGTCGATCAAATCACAACGTAGTTTCTTCTAAAGCTAAATACAGAATTAAAAAGCATTTATTAACTAATTTACTTCAATATTCAAATAATAGTTACGGCAATGATCAAATAATAGTTTATAAAAATAAATAATGTTCAGTGGTATTATTCAAGATGTTGGTAAAATTGTATCTTTAAGTAAATTTGATAATTTTATTAGAGTTTCTATTAAATCAAATATTAAAGGCTACAAGATAGGATCTTCAATTTGTTGTTCCGGCATTTGTTTAACTGTGACTTCAATGCCTGATAAAAATATTTTTACAGTAGATGTATCTCCGGAAACATTAAAAAAAACAAATGCAAATTCTTGGGCTAAAAATATAATAATAAATATCGAAAATTCACTTAAATTGGGAGATGAGATATCTGGTCATTTCGTCTTTGGGCACATTGATGAGATTGGGCATTTAAAATTAATTAAGGAAGTTTCTAATTGTTGGTTAATTAAAATTCAAATACCTAAAAATTTAAAAAAATTTATAGCCAAAAAAGGCTCCATATCTCTTAACGGCGTCTCTTTAACAATTAATAAGGTAGCGGGGGATATAATTGAGCTTATGTTAATACCCCATACTTTTAAAAATACTACTTTTGCTAGCTCAAAGCAGAATGATTTAATAAATATTGAAGTTGATATGTTAGCAAGATATTCTCTATCTAGATAAGTGATGACTAAAATTTCAAAAATTGAAGATATTATCGAAGATGCTAAGAATGGAAAAATGTTCTTATTGGTTGATAGTGAGGATAGGGAGAATGAAGGAGATTTAATTATACCTGCACAGAAATGCACTCCTGAAGCAATTAGTTTTATGGCTAAACATGGCAGAGGCTTAATTTGTTTATGTTTGACTGAAGACAGAGCCAAAGAACTTAAATTGCCCTTAATGAACCCAAATAACTGGGGAAAAAAAACTACAGCTTTTACTATTTCTATTGAAGCCAGTAAAAACATTACCACCGGTATTTCTGCATTTGAAAGAAACATAACTGTCCATGCAGCAGTTAACCCAAATTATAAGGATGGAGATATTTCATCACCCGGCCATATGTTCCCTTTAATAGGTTGGGATGGAGGAGTTCTTACTAGGGCCGGTCATACTGAGGCGGCAATAGATATATCTCGATTAGCAAATTTAGATTTATCTGCAGTTATTTGTGAAGTGATGAAGGATGATGGTCATATGGCAAGACTTCCAGATCTTATGACTTTTGCTGAGGAAAATAATATTAAGATAGGTACTATCAGAGATTTAATTGCATATAGAATTAACAATGACCTAGTTGTTAAGGAGATATCTACAAATTCAGACTTTGGGTTTAATAATACTATGACCGAAGGTTTCATCTTAACATTATTTGAAAATTCTCTAGATGGTTCTAAGCACGCAACTCTTCATCTGGGTGATTTTGAAAAAGATGAAAGTGTCTTAACAAGAGTTCATCCTATTCAAAGTTTTGATGATATTATTTTTAATTTAGATAATCCTAAGACAAAGGATTTAAAATCCTCTTTAGAAAAAATTAAAAAAAAAGGTAATGGCATGGTCGTGCTAATTAACAATCCAATTCTTCAAGGAATTAGTAATTTAAATATGGATGAAGAGCTCAAATATTACGGCCTTGGGGCTCAAATGATTAAACATCATAATATTAATAATATAATTATATTATCAAACTCTAATTATAAGGGAATAGATCTTTCTATTTACGGAATAAATGTAACAGGTGTTGAAGAAATTAATAATGATAAATAAAAGAAATATCCATATTGAAATCATCATAGCTGATTATTATAAAAATATAACATCTCCAATGTTAAAAGCGGCTTCAGATATATTAAAAAAAAATAAAATTACTTTTACAACAACTTTTGTGAGCGGAGCTTACGAAGTCCCTCAGATCATTAAGCATAAAATAAAAAAAAATAATCTAAATCTTTTTATTGCTCTTGGATGCATAGTTAAGGGCCAGACATATCATTTTGAAGTTTTGTCTAATTCGATAGCTAAGTCACTTCTCGATCTATGTCTTCATAATAAAAATACTTTTATTGCTAATGGTATTTTAAATGTAAATAGAATGACCCAAGCAGTCGCTAGATCTTCGAATAAAAAAAATAAAGGAATTGAAACGGCAAATGCCATGCTATCTATAGTTAAATGCATAACATAAATATAAATAGAAACTCTAGACTTTTTTTTTTTCAGTATATTTTTCAAAGAGATTACTCAATGGATACAAATCTTGATGAGTTTATGAAAAGCAACTTGAAGAAAAGTGCATTTAATAAAAAAAAAATGAGAGATCTCTTTGAAAGCTACTCCACTAATATCGATCTGATAAAAAGCCTATGCATAGAATCAGAATCCGAAAAGTATAACAAAGTCAGTGTTTTTCTTCTTCGTTCATTTTTTTCTGAGTTCTTATTATTACCAAAAAGGCAAAAAATACTTATGAATGAATATATTGAGATATCTAAAAATTTTTTGACTAAGCAAGAAGTAGGTTATTTTAATCATTTACTTGATAAAATCCTGAAAAAGTATCTTGAAAATAAATTTAAAATAGAATAACAACTTATCCTATGTCCAATATACATTATATCCAATTAGTGCTTGGAGCAGCGGTTGTTGCTATCCTTTTCGGTATTTTTACCACTAACCAAATTTTAAGCTTACCTAAGGGTAACAAAAAAATGCAAGAGATTGCAAAAGCTATCCAGGAAGGGGCAAGCGCCTACCTTAATAGGCAGTACACAACTATCGCCATTGTGGGGGCTATAATATTCGGACTATTTTTTGTCATTCCTTTTGAAAACACTTATGATGTTCCGGTAGGTTTTCTCATTGGTGCAGTTTTATCGGGTATTGCAGGATATGTTGGAATGAATGTATCTGTCAGAGCAAATGTTATTACAGCTCAAGCATCAAGCGTATCTTTAAAAAAAGGTCTATATGTTGCATTTAATTCAGGTGCCGTAACTGGACTCCTAGTTGTGGGATTAGCTCTTATTGGAATTGCAGGCTATTTCTATTCTTTACATTACGGTTTTGATCGAACTGGGAGGCAATTAATAGAGCCACTAGTTGCTTTAGGATTTGGTTCTTCTCTTATTTCAATTTTCGCTAGATTAGGTGGTGGTATTTTTACTAAGGGAGCAGACGTCGGTGCTGACTTGGTTGGTAAAGTTGAAAAAAATATTCCAGAAGATGACCCAAGAAATCCCGCAGTTATTGCAGATAATGTTGGTGATAATGTTGGTGATTGTGCGGGAATGGCAGCAGACTTATTTGAAACTTATGTAGTTTCAATTGTTGCTACAATGGTTCTTGCTATTATTTTTCAAGATGGCGTAGTCTCTTCTTTAGTCATCTATCCATTATTAATTGCAGCATCAAGTATCTTTGCAACAATCATTGGGTCAAAATTTGTTTTCATTTCAGGAAAAGGTAATTCTATTATGGGAGCGCTTTATAAAGGCTTATTTGCTACATTGGGCATTTCCGTTGTCTTATTTTATTTTATTACCGATCTTTATCTTGGCTTTGGTACTAATTTTGCTATTGGTGAAATATTCGTTAGTGGGCATGCTTTATTTTTATGTGCCGTATACGGCCTAGCTATCACATTAGCTATAGTTTTCGTTACTGAATATTACACTGGAACAGACTATAGACCTGTTCAAAGTGTTGCTAAAGCATCTGAATCAGGACATGCGACAAACATTATACAAGGTCTTGCCATGGGCATGGAGGCAACAGCAGTACCAGTGCTTATTATTTGTATTGGAATTGGTGTTACTTACGCTACTGCGGGATTATTTGGAATTGCCATAGCGGTCACTTCAATGTTAGCCCTAGCAGGAATGATTGTAGCTCTTGATGCCTATGGTCCTGTGACTGACAATGCTGGCGGTATTGCCGAAATGTCAGGACTCCCTGAAAAAGTTAGAAAAAATACTGATGCTTTAGATGCTGTAGGAAATACCACTAAAGCTGTAACTAAAGGTTACGCTATTGGTTCAGCCGGTTTAGGAGCTCTAGTATTATTCGCCGCTTACACTGAAGACCTTAAATATTTTTATAAAGAAACAGGAAACGAATCATACAATGTTAGTTTTGATCTTTCGGAGCCTTATGTAATTATAGGTTTATTACTTGGAGGTTTATTGCCTTTCTTGTTCAGCGCAATGAGCATGACTGCAGTTGGTAGAGCTGCAGGTTCAGTTGTAGAAGAAGTCAGAAAGCAATTTAAAGAAATTAAAGGAATTATGGAGGGTACAGCAAAACCTGACTATGGTCGATGTGTAGATATTTTAACTAAATCCGCAATTAAAGAAATGATTATACCATCTTTACTCCCGGTTCTTTCTCCTATCGTAGTTTTCTTTGGAGTCTTCTATCTTACTGGTGATGCTGGAACTGCATTTCAAACTTTAGGAGCTCTTCTCATTGGTGTTATTATTACAGGTTTTTTCGTTGCAGTGTCTATGACTGCTGGCGGTGGAGCTTGGGATAATGCTAAGAAATATATTGAAGATGGTAATTTAGGTGGAAAAGGCAGTGAAGCTCATAAAGCTTCAATTACAGGTGACACAGTAGGTGACCCATATAAAGATACTGCTGGACCAGCTGTAAACCCAATGATTAAAATAACAAATATAGTTTCAATATTGTTATTAGGTATCGTTGTTCACTTAAATATTTTTTAAAGAGATATTTCTTTAATGTCGTATAAAATACTATTTAAAAAATAAAGTTTTAGAGTTTTATTGTAAATTTTCTTTTTGAAAGTTTCATTTCCATGATCTTTAGAACTTGAATAAATCCATAGGTCGCCATTATCTTCTATTACTAATGGCGCTCCTAAAGAACTAAGAATTATTTTTTTAGTATAATTTTTAAATTGATATGTTGAAAGTAATTCCTGAAATACATTTTCAGAGACTCCAGAGTAAAAATACTGCTTTGAACAAGAGGAGACTGATAAATATAATAATAAAAACGGTATTAAAATAAAGATTTTTTTTAATTTATTCACAATAAAAAGAGATAAGGTATAAGGGTATCTATAGCAATTAAAAAAATGACAATCGGACACAATAAATTTGTAATTAATCTAGATGTTGATGGTGGAGATAATGCGCCTATTTCTGTTCTAAAAGGGGCTGAATTATATCTCAGCACTAATAATAATGTTAATTTCAATTTATACGGTAGAGCGAATACCATCAATTCTTATATTGAAAATTTCCCACTTTTAAAAAGATATTCAAAAATAGTTGAATGTGAAGGCGTAATAGATGGTAATTTAAAACCTGCAGAGGCTATGAAAAAACAATTCCGTAATAGTTCTTTAGCGAAATCAATTTTTTCTTTAAAAAATCAACCACTTCATGCAACAGTTTCTTCAGGCAATACAGGGGCAATGATGTCTTATTCAAAAGTATTTTTAAGAACAATTGAGAATATCTCAAGACCTGCAATTGCCTCTTTACTTCCATCTAAAATCCATCCTGTATGTTTCTTAGACTTGGGTGCGAATGCTGAATGTGATGAAAATAATCTTGTTGATTTTGCTGTCATGGGATCAATTTACTATCAAATTCTTTTCCCTGATAGTCCGTCCAAAGTTAGTCTGCTCAATATTGGATCTGAAGAACTTAAAGGCAATACTATAATTCAAAAGACTCATGAATTATTAAAAAATAATAATTCTATTAATTATAATGGCTTTATTGAAGCTAATGAAATCACTAATACAGAAAATAATATAATTGTGACAGACGGTTTTACGGGCAATATTGCTCTTAAGACCGCTGAAGGAATTTCAAAATTTATTACTGAGTCATTAAAAGAACACCTTCTCTCTAGTTTATTTTCTAAAATTCTTACCTTTTTTTTAAAAAAAAATTTAAAATCTTTTAAAAAATCCATAGATCCCAGAAACTTCAATGGTGGTATACTTCTTGGAATAGATGGTATTGTTATTAAAAGTCATGGTAATGCTGATGATTATGCATTTTGTAATGCTATAAGTTTTGCTGTTAAATGCCTCAAGTCTAATTTACTTAAGAAAATAAAAGACAATGCAAGATAAAATTACAAGAAATAATATAGCTAAAGAATTAAGTGAAGAGTTTGGTATCCCTTATGTTTTAGCATATAAGAAAATTGAAAAAATTATCTCATATATGTCTAGCAACCTTCAAAATAACCTTTCTATATCTTCTTTAGGTAGTTTTTCTTTAAAAGAAAAAAAAAGTAGAATGGGTAGAAATCCTAAATCTAAGGAAGAATTTATTATTTCCTCTAGAAAAGTAATTTCATTTAAGAAATCTAAAAAATTAATTTTATAATGCTTAAAAAATATTTTAATATTGATGAAATATCTAAATTAATAAAAGAAAAAAAACACATAATTCGTTTTTGGGAAGATAGAATTGATAAATTGGTTATATTGAGAACTGAATCAGGTCACAGGTTATATACTTATGAGAATTTTTTAATTATTAAGAAAATTCAGTTATTAATTAACATTAAAAAATTAACCTTAGAGGGAGTCAATGCCTATTTTAATTCAAAGCAAAACAATACCTTTTTGAGCGAAGCTGTATCTATTGAATTGAAAAAACTCCTTAAGACTCTAAAATCATCAATTTAGTAGATTATTTAAGGGTTTTATTATTTGCTAATATAGTTTTTATACTCTAATAAACTTGATTTTTTGTCTAATTTACTTATATTCCCTCTATCGTGAAAACTTCAGTATTAAAAAAAGCTCAATTTGAGAAAAAGTGGCATTTAATCGATGCAGAAAATATATCTGTCGGTAGATTAGCGTCTAGAATAACTTTAATCCTAAAAGGAAAAAATAAACCGCAATTTTCACCTCACTTACCTGTTGGAGATGGGGTTATTGTTATAAATTCTGACAAAATTAAATTTACTGGTAAGAAGAATGATGAAAAAATGTATTACAGACACACAGGTCATCCAGGTGGATTAAAGGAAACAACTCCTAATTTACTTAAGGATAGAAAAAAATCTGAAGATATTATTAAGAAGGCTATCAAGGGCATGCTCCCAAATACACCTCTTTTTAGAGAGCTGATGAAAAATAGTCTAAAAGTTTATAAAAATTCTCAACATCCTCATGAATCACAAAATCCAACTATAATTGACTTCAAGCTTATTAGTAGAAAGAATACTGTAAATGCCTGAAATGATTTATAGCACTGGAAGAAGAAAAGAATCTATAGCAAAAGTTTGGATTTGTAGTGGCACAGGGCTTATTACGGTCAATAAAAAAAAATTCGAAGATTACTTTAAAGACAACGCGTTAAGAATGATAATAAATCAACCTTTAGAAGTAGCAAAAAAAACTGATTCTATTGATATAAAGATTACTGTTTTAGGTGGTGGTATGTCGGGTCAAGCGGGTGCTGTTAAGCATGGAGTAAGTAGAGCTATAGTAAAAATAGACCCTAATACTAAAGACGTCTTAAAAAAAGGTGGGTTTTTAACTAGAGATTCTAGAACCGTTGAAAGAAAAAAATATGGTAGAGCAAAGGCCAGAAGAAGCTTCCAATTTTCTAAGAGATAAATTCCCCTTATTATTTATTCTTATATTCATTACTTATGGCTGCGAAAGCTCTTTTAAGGATTTTGATGATGATTTAATTGATAGGCAAATTGAATTGAAAGACTTTGGTGAAAAAAGTACTGTACGTAAGGTTGAGATTTTAAATAACATTGATGAATAAAATTAATATAGCAGTATTCGGTCTTGGTGTAGTTGGAAGTTCTTTAATAAAAATTATTGAAAAAAATAAATTTATAATTAATGAAAAAAAAATAAATATAGTTGGAATAAAAGCTAGTAATAAGAATAAAAAAAGAATCTTTAATACAAAAAAATATTATTGGATTGATGATTTATCGTCATTAGATGATATGAAGTTGGATTTAATTATAGAAGTAGTAGGAGGGACAAATAAGTTTGTAAATTCTATTTACAAATATGCTGTAAAAAAAAAAATATCTCTTATCACTGCCAATAAGGCCCAATTAGCTGAAAAAGGAAATTTGTACTATAATTTATTTGATAAAAATAATTTATTTTTAGGTTTTGAAGCTGCGGTTTTAGGTGCTGTTCCAGTTGTTAAAGTAATTTCAAATTCAATATTACCAAAAAAAATTAAGTCAATTTATGGAATATTTAACGGAACAACTAACTATATATTATCGCAAATGTATTCTAATAAAATTAGCTTTAGAGACTCATTAAATTTGGCTATCAAGAATGGCTTTGCAGAGCAGAATTCATCTAGTGATTTATCAGGAAAAGATGCGGCTCATAAGTTAACTTTACTATCCAATTTATCTTTTCATCAAAAATTTCAATTTAAGGATTTATCTTACGATGGTATTGAAAATATTAAACTAATTGATTTAGACTATGGTCTCCAATTAGGATATAAGCTCAAATTACTTTCTATTTCAGAAAAAATTGGTTTAAAATTTTACTCTTCTATAGCTCCTTGTTTTATTAAGGAAAATAGCATAATTGCAAATACTGAATTTGAAGACAATCTTTGTGTTATTGAGGGGGATGACTTCGTTCAAACTTGTTTAATGGGTAAGGGTGCCGGAGGCTTCCCAACTGCTACTTCTATAATATCGGATATTGCCTCGTTTATAACTGGTAATATAAATGGAGTTTTTAATGCTGATTATGCTTCAATGCCATTAGCTACTTATGTTAATGATAATACAAGAAATAGATCTTATTATATCAGATTATCTGTCGCTAATAAAGTTGGTGCTTTAAAATCTATAACTCAATTATTTGCTAATAAAACAATTTCTATTAAATCAATTATTCAACTTAATCCTGAAGATTCTAATACTGTTCCGATTGTCATTATTTCCAACGTTGTTAGTCAAAAAAAAATTATTGAAATAACTAAAATTTTAAAAAAAAATAGTTATATTAAGAAAGAAATATCTACTATTAGAATCGAGGATAAAATTGGATAGGAATTTAGCAATAGAACTTGTAAGAGTAACCGAATATGCAGCTTTAGCTGCAGCAAGACATATTGGAAGAGGTAATGAAAAACTAGCTGACCAAGCGGCCGTAGACGCTATGCGAAGCACACTGAATGCCATGACGATAGATGGCACAGTAGTTATTGGAGAAGGTGAGAGAGACGAAGCTCCTATGCTCTATATAGGTGAAAAAGTAGGTGAAGGTGGACCTAAAGTCGACATTGCTTTAGACCCTCTTGAAGGTACGACTATTACTGCTAAGGGGGGGGAAAATGCGATGGCTGTTATAGCCTTAGCTCAAGACGGAGGCTTCTTAAATGCTCCTGATGTCTATATGGAAAAAATTTCGGCAAATATTCCAAAAGAAAAAAATATTATTTCTTTACAGCAAGATCTGAAATCTAATATTAGAGAATTGGCAAAATATAAAAATATTAATATTGAAGATATGATAATTTGTATCTTAGATAGAGATAGACATGAAAATATAATTGAAGAAGTTAGAAGTTTAGGATCAAGGATTAAGATGATAGGGGATGGAGATGTGAGTGCCGTAATATCTTCAGTTTTACCTAATAACAATATTGATATGTATTACGGTATTGGTGGTGCTCCTGAAGGGGTGTTAGCGGCGGCTGCATTACAGTGCATTGGTGGATTTATGGAAGGCAAACTTTTATTCAAAAATGAAGACGAAAAACTAAGGGCTTCAAAGGTTAATATAACAGATTTAGATAAGATATATTCCCTTCGAGAGTTAGCTCAAGGTGATATCATGTTTTCTGCTACTGGAGTTACAGATGGAACTATGCTCCCTGGCGTAAAAACAAATAAATTTATGGGAGAGACTCATTCTATAGTAATGAGATCAAAAACAGGAACAGTACGGAATATAGTGGGTAACCATAATTTCAATATAAAAAAACTTGAGTACTAATAATAGCTTTCTTGAAACTACCTGGATGCAAGCAGAGATACCGGATAGTTCTGAAGTATTTACTTCAGCTCAAAAAAATAATATCTCCATAACCCTTTCTGAACTTTTAATAACTAGAAAAATTACTAATATAAAATCTTTTTTATCTTCTAAATTGAAAGATAATATTACTTTTAGTAAAATTGAGAAATTAGCTAATATTGAAAAAACAATAAATTTTTTTAACGAAGTTAAAGAAATCAAAAAGATAGGAATTTTTTCAGATTACGATGTTGATGGCGCAAGTTCTGCTGCTATATTGAAAAATATTTTAACCCAGTTTGATATTGAAGTAGAAATACACATACCAAATAGACTTACAGAAGGTTACGGTCCTAATCCATTAGCTGTAAAAAAACTGCTTGAGAATAATAATCATATTATTTTTTTAGATTGTGGGAGTAATAATTTAGAAGAGCAAAAACTAGTTAAAGAAAATAATTCTCAATTATTAATTATAGATCATCATGAATGTGGTGATGCTTTTGAAGATGTGATTTTAATTAACCCAAAATATACTAAAGACCAATCAGTTTTAAATGATCTATGTACAACATCATTAGTATTTTTGGTTGTTTTTTATTTAACTAAAAAAGAAATATTTTATAATAAAGATATTCTTCAATATTTAGATTTAGTTGCCTTAGCAACAATTTGTGACTTGGTCCCTCTAAATTCAATTAATCGATCTTTTGTTAAGCAGGGTTTAAAAATTTTTAATTCTGATAATAAAAATAAAGGATTAATGACTTTAATTAATGAAGCTAAAATAAAACAAGTAATTTCAGAATATCATTTAGGTTACGTGTTGGGTCCAAGAATAAATGCTGGTGGAAGAATGGGTGAGTCTTATTTAGGTTATAATTTACTTTCTTCTCCTAATATTCATTTAGCTGCTCAATATTCTTCAGTCATTGGTGGAAAAAACCAAGAAAGACAAAAAATTCAAACTTCAATTATTAACTCTATCAGTGATCGTAAAGAGGATAATCAAAATCTAATCAATTTTTATTATGATGCTACATGGCATATTGGTGTTCTTGGAATTATAGCTGGTAGATTAATGAGAACTAATAAAAGACCTTCATTTGTTATGACAGATTCAGATCAATTCATTGTGGGTTCGGGTAGGTCTCTGGGTGGGATAAATATTGGAACATTAATGATGGAGGCTGCTGAAAAAGGGATTATCATAAAAGGAGGAGGGCATACAAAAGCTTGTGGTTTTACGTTAGAAAAAAAATCCTGGCAGGCATTTAAATTATTTTTAATAGATAAATTTACGGGATCCGAAGTCACTCAGGAAAATTATTACGAAGTCAGCTTAGATTTAACTCTAATTAATGAAAATTTATTAAAAGATTTAGATTTACTTAGTCCCTTTGGTCAAAATAACAATGAGCCAATTTTTAAATCTGAAAATGTAAAATTTCAAATTTTAAATATTTTCAAAGAAAAACATATTAAGTGTAAACTATCAGATAAATTAGGCAATTCGGTTACTGGGATGATGTTTGATACTAATGTTGAGTCTTTTAAGGCTTACATTAACCAAAAAACAGAACTTGATTGTTACTATAAAGTCAAAAGAGACACTTATAGCTCAAATGTAATAATTCATATTGAAGATATTCATTGATTGATTTTTGATTAAATCTAGCTATTTTATTTCCGTGTAGTTGTCTCCTTCGTCTAGCGGTTAGGACATCACCCTTTCACGGTGAAGACACGGGTTCGATTCCCGTAGGAGATGCCAAAAAATCAAATAAATCTAATGATAAGTAATATTTATGATGCAATTTAGCATTATTCTTTGTTTCACTGAATGAAATCGTGTATGTTTTTCAACTTATAAACAGTTAAAAAATATTAAGGAGTAATTAAAACAATGCCAGGTAAGATTTCACTTTTTGTCCCAGGACCAACTAATATGCCAGATAGAGTACGTCAAGCAATGGATATTTCAAATGAAGATCATAGGGCTCCCGGTATGGATAAATTTTGGCATCCTTTAATTACAGATTTAAAAAAAGTTTTTGGAACTACTGAAGCACAGCCTTTTATTTTCGCTGGTACAGGTAGCAGTGGATGGGAAGCGGCTTTAACTAATTTGCTAAACGAAGGTGATAAAGTCTTATCAGGTCGTTTTGGACAATTTTCTCATCTCTGGATAGAAATGTGTAAAAAATTAAATGTTGAAGTTGAGGTTGTTGATGTGGATTGGGGTCTAGGCACTCCTCATGATGACTTTGAAAAAATTTTAAAAGCAGATACTAATCATTCTATAAAAGCAGTTTTAGTTACTCATAATGAAACTTCAACAGGGGTTACTAATAATGTAGCAACAACAAGAGAACTACTAGATAGCCTTAATCATCCAGCTCTTCTTTTTGTTGATGGAGTCAGCTCAATTGGATCAATAGATTTTCAGATGGATAAATGGGGAGTGGATGCTGCAATATCTGGCTCTCAAAAAGGATTCATGTTGCCTGCAGGACTTGCAATTTCATGTATAAGCCAAAAAGCATTAGAGATTGCTAAAACAACGAATATGAGAAGAGCTTATTATGACTTACATGATATGTTAGCTGTAAATAATACTGGTTACTGGCCTTATACAAATCCCATGCCATTACTAAGAGGTCTCAGAGAAGCTTTGAATATGATGAACGAAGAAGGTCTAGAAAATATTTATGCAAGGCATGCACATTTAGCAACCGCTGTTAGAAAGGCAACTGAAGCATGGGGCTTAAATCTTTGTGCTCAAGATCCATCTCTTTATTCCAATACAGTAACAGCGATTATGGTACCAGATGGTTTTGATTCAATGGATGTCGTTAAGACTGCTTACAATAAATATAATACTTCTTTTGGTGGAGGTCTAAGTAAAGTGGCAGGAAAATTATTCAGGATTGGTCATTTAGGTGATCTAAATAGCACAATGATACTTGGAGCTATTTCAACTGCTGAATTAGCAATGTATGATGTAGGAATTAAATTTGAGTTAGGTAGTGGTGTTGCGGCTGCTATTAAGCACTTAAAAGTTTAGTTATGAAAATTTGTATCTATGGTGCTGGTGCTATTGGAGGATATCTAGGTGCCAAATTAACTGAACTTGGTGCTGATGTTACTTTAATAGCTAGAGGTCCACACTATAATGCAATTAAAGAAGATGGTCTAAGGCTTAGAAAAGACGGTAAAGAACTTGTTGTATATCCTCGATGTGTAGATACGGCAGAGAAGGCTGGTAAGCAAGATTATATTTTTGTTACACTTAAGGCACATTCAGTGCCAGGGTGCCTGGATGCTTTTAAGGTCTTGATGAAGGATGACACTTCTTTTGTATGGGGGGTGAATGGGATTCCATGGTGGTATTTCTACAATCATTCTAACTCTGAATTTAAAGACAAAAAAATATTATCAGTAGATCCTGATAACTCCCAGTGGAATGACATTGGCCCAGAAAAAATAATTGGATGTATAGTTAATCCTGCCTCTGAAGTTGTTAAGCCTGGGGTGATTCAGCATTTAGAAGGTGATAAATTTCAATTAGGTGAAATTAATGGTGAAGAAACAGACAGAATAAAAAATTTATCTAAAGTACTTGAAGAAGCTGGTTTCCAAGCACCTATTAGACCTAATATCAAAGGAGACATATGGTTAAAACTTTTTGGTAATTTGTCTTTAAATCCTATAAGCGCTTTAACAACCTCGACTTTAGTTAAGATATGTAGTGACGCTGATGTCAGAGATGTTATTAAAAATATGATGAATGAAGCTCACTCTATTGCTACTAAACTAGGCATAGAGAAACCTTTTGATGTGGAGAGAAGAATAGATGCGGCTAAGGCCGTAGGAGAACATAAAACTTCTATGCTTCAAGATTTAGAACGCGATCGACCAATGGAAATTGATGCATTAATCGGATCAGTCCAAGAGTTAGGAAAAATTACTTCCATTTCAACACCTACAATTGACACTGTTCTAGCCCTTACAAAACTAAGAGCTAGAGAGGCAAAATTATATTAATTTAAAGCAGCTTTTATCGTTTCTCCTAGTTTAGCTGGAGATTTAGATATGTGTACTCCTGCTTCTTCAAGAGCATTAAATTTTGATTCGGCGGTACCTTTGCCACCGGAAATAATAGCACCAGCATGACCCATTCTTTTTCCAGCTGGAGCACTAGCCCCCGCTATAAAAGAAGCTATAGGTTTTTTTATAGTTGAATTCTTAATAAAATCAGCTGCTTCCTCTTCTGCAGTTCCGCCAATTTCACCAATCATAATAATACCTTCAGTTTCTGGATCTTTAAGAAATAATTCTAGGCAGTCTATAAAGTTAGTACCATTAATCGGATCTCCTCCAATTCCGATACAAGTTGTTTGACCTAATCCTACAGCTGTAGTTTGAGCAACTGCCTCATAGGTTAATGTTCCAGACCTACTTACTATTCCAATTTTTCCTTTTTGATGAATATGTCCTGGCATAATTCCGATCTTACATTCATCTGGGGTTATAATTCCGGGACAGTTAGGACCGATTAATTTTGATTTAGAATTAGATAATTTATTTTTAACCCGAAGCATATCTAGAACAGGAACACCTTCAGTAATACAAACTATTAATTCAATCTCTGATTCAATAGCTTCTATAATCGCACCAGCTGCAAACGGAGGGGGCACATAGATAACAGTGGCATCTGCATGCGTAGCATCTTTAGCTTCTTTAACTGAATTAAAAACGGGTAGACCTAAATGTTGCTGACCACCTTTTTTAGGAGTCACTCCACCAACCATAATAGTTCCATACTTTATTGCTTGTTCGGAATGAAAAGTGCCTTGTGCACCTGTAAAACCTTGGCAAATAACTTTAGTTTCTTTATTAATTAATACAGACATCAGTTTCTCCTTATTTTAATGATGCAACTGCTTTTTGAGCTGCGTCTTCTAAATTGTCCGCCGAAATAATAGCTAAGTCAGATTTTTTTAAAATATCCTTACCTAAATCAACATTTGTTCCTTCAAGTCTTACAATAAGTGGAACTTGAATAGAAAGTTCTTTAGCTGCTGCAACAATACCTTCTGCAATAATATCACATTTCATTATACCGCCGAAAATATTCACAAGAATTGCTTTCACATTAGGATCCTGAAGAATAATAGAAAAAGCTTTAGCCACTCTTTCTTTCGTTGCTCCACCTCCAACATCTAAGAAATTAGCAGGACTTCCCCCGTGTAATTGAATGATATCCATTGTTCCCATTGCTAGACCTGCTCCATTTACCATGCAGCCTATATTCCCATCAAGCTTTACATAATTAAGCTCATGTTTCGATGCTTCAATTTCAGATGGATCTTCTTCAGTCTCATCTTGCATTTCAGAAATATCTTTATGTTTATACAAAGCATTGTCATCAATTGAAATTTTAGCATCAAGAGTAACAAAATTATTTTCACCTGTTAAAACAAAAGGATTAACTTCAACCATGGAAGCATCAATTCCTAAAAAGGCAGAATAAATATTTTGGATTTGTTTTGAAAAATCTTCTGATTGATCTTCAGTAATTCCCAATCCTTTTATAAGTACATCAAATGTTGATTTAGGAAGATCTTTTTCACCTTTAACATTGATTGTAATAATTTTTTCAGGTTGCTTTTCTGCAACTTCTTCAATTTCCATTCCTCCTTCAGTAGAAGCTATGATGGATACCGAAGACGTTGATCTATCAACAAGAATACTAATATAATATTCTTTTTTGATATCACACCCTTCTTCAATATAAAGCCTGTTAACAACTTTACCTACTGGCCCTGTCTGCTTTGTTACTAGTGTTTTACCGAACATCCTTAATGCATTTTTTTTAGCTTCGTCTTTTGACATAGAAACTCTCACACCGCCTATATCATCACCACTATCTTTAAATTTACCAGCGCCTCGACCGCCTGCATGGATTTGTGATTTTACAACCATTACAGGAGTAGTGATAGATTCAACTGCATTATCTATATCTGAATTTTTAAGTACTGGATTTCCACCAAGAACTCTCACGTCAAATCCTTTCAATAGTTGTTTCGCTTGATACTCATGTAGATTCATTATTTTCCTCCTTTATTGTTAATAGAATTTTTCCTATGTGTCCCGAACTCTCCATTAACTGATGAGCTTCATTAACTTTATTCATCGGAAATTTTTTATAAATGTGTGTTCCAATTGATTCATTTTCAATCAATGGCCAAATATCTTTTAAAACTTGTTGAACAATTTTACCTTTTAATTCTGAATTTCTAGATCTTAGTGTGGAACCAGAAATTTTTAATTGCTTATTCATAATATGTAAAAGGTTAGCTTCGCCCTTTATCCCCCCAAGAGCAGCTATATAAGTAAGCCTGCCTTTAAAATTAAGTAGCTTTATATTTTTTTTAAAATATTCCCCACCGACCATATCTAAAATAACATCTACTTTAATATTTTCTTGTGTCAGCACTTTTTCAAAATCCTCTTCTTTGTAATTAATAGCTTTAGTTGCACCTAAATTAATACAGGCATCACATTTTTCTTTACTTCCAGCAGTGACATAAATTTGATCTGTAAAGTTTTTTAGAATTGATATAGCTGTGGTTCCTATTCCACTGCTGCCTCCATGAATCAAAATTGATTCGTTCATTTTAAATTCAGAAATATTAAAAACATTTTCATAAACAGTAAGTATTGTTTCAGGGAGAGAGGCAGCATCATGAATATCTATATTTTTAGGGACGGGCATAACTTGTCTTTGGTCAACGTTAACAAATTCCGCATAACCTCCGCCGCCTAAAATTGCGCAAACAGAATCCCCAACTTTAATATCTGTAACTGAAGATCCTGTTTTTGAAATTTTGCCTGAAACTTCTAAACCTATTATATCGCTTTCATCTTGAGGAGGAGGGTAGTGTCCTTTTTTTTGAAGAAGGTCCGCCCTGTTTACTCCTGATGAATAAATTTCAATTTGAACTTCATTTTCTTGAGGAGATTCCAGTTCTCTCTTATTAATAATTAGCTCACCATTTTTATTATCCACATATTTCATATCTATTGGTATACAATATACAAATAAATCTTCAAGCATTCCATAATATGAAACAATTAATTTGATTTATCATGTGACATACACTAACATTTAAATATATAATTAAGGTAATTTATAAGGAGGAATAACTATGAATTTACTAAAAAAAGTAGCAGTACTGTTAGTATCTTTTTCTTTTGTGGCTGTGAGTACAGTTTCAGCAAAAGAATTTAAGCCTAAAAAGCCTATTGAACTTATTATTATGGCTGGCCAAGGTGGTGGAGCGGATGAAATCGCTAGACTAGTACAAGGTATTGCGGAAAAAAATGACTTTACTTCAAAGCCGTTAATTCCAATTAATAAACCAGGTGGTTCTGGTGGTGAGGCTATGACTTATGTAAAAGGTAAGAGTGGAGATCAGCATACTATTATGATCACATTGAATAGCTTTTTTACAACTCCTCAAAATCAAACTGAACTTGGAATTGATATCATAGAAGACTACACACCGCTTGCTAGACTTCTAACTGATACATTTATGGTTTGGATTAAAAAAGACGGAGCTAAAACATCAGGCATTAATACTCTAGATGATTTTCTTGCTCGTGCAAAACAAGGTGATCTTGTTATGGGCGGTACAGGTAAAATGTCTGAAGATGAGTTATTACTTGGTATGATGAGAGGTATGTTCGGATTTGACGCGAAGTACGTTCCTTACTCAGGTGGTGGTGCGGTTGCTAAAGGCTTAATTGGTGGAGAAAGTGATTTCACACTAAATAACCCTTCTGAGCAAATGGGCTTCTATCAGTCAGGTGACTCTAAGGCATTAGTAATGATGACCCCTAAGAGAAACCCAGCTTTCCCTGAAGTACCATCTTCTTATGAGCTAGGATATCCTGATCTTGAGTATTACATGATGAGAGCTTTTGTTGCTCCAGCCGATATTGGTGCTGAAGCTACTAAGTATTACACAGGTATACTTCATGACGTTTATATGAATGCCGATTTCCAAAAATTCAATATTGATGACGGTAAGTTATTAAGTTGGATTGAAGGTTATGGCCTTTCAGATTTCTTTCAAGTCGAGTATGACAAGCATTCTGAAATCGTAGCAGCGTTTAACTAATATTTAAAATAGGAGGCCGATAAAATGAAATTAACTACTAGAAATGCAGAAATAATCGTAGCAGTTCTTTTGGCGTTATGTTCTATCGGCCTCATGATTAAAAGTGCCCAAAATAGAATTGACTGGACTGTAGAAGATAACATGGGTGCAGGATTTATGCCTTTTTGGCTTTCTCTAGGTATGTTGATTTGTACTATTATTACAATGTTTAAATGGTTTACAAAAAAATCACCTCAGTCTAATAACAACGAACCTTTCATTGACCCTGAAGCGAATAGATATGTTTACGTAACTATACTCTCTTTAATAGGTTTGATTTTAGGAACGGCTTATCTTGGAATATATATATCTTTAATCTTTTTCTTATTTTTCTATTTAAAGTACTTTAGCCAAAAAAGTATTTTATTTATTACTATCTTTTCACTTGCGACTCCAGTTTTTACCTTTTGTTTCTTTGAGTGGCTTTTAAAAATCACTCTACCACAAGGTATCTCTGAGCCTCTTTTCTATCCAATTTACGATTTAATGTATTAACTTCAAGAAAGGTAAATAAAAATTTAATCAAATGGAAACTTTTTTTCTTCTCATGGACGGTATTGGAACAGCTCTTATTCCACTTAATTTAGCTTTACTTATTTTTGGATGTTTAATTGGTTTATTTGTTGGCGCTATGCCCGGACTAGGATCAGTCAATGGTGTTGCCATTCTAATTCCTATTACTTTTATCGTACCTCCTACAGCAGCTATTATTTTTCTGGCAGCTGTTTATTATGGAGCAATGTACGGTGGAGCCATTAGTTCTATTATGTTAGGAATTCCAGGTGCATCAACTGCTGTAGCAACAGTATTTGATGGCAGACCTCTAGCTCAAAAAGGAGATGCTATTACAGGACTAACTGCTGCTGCAGTAGGTTCATTTGTTGGCGGAACAGTTTCAGTTATTTTATTTACTTTATTCGCGCCACCTTTAGCTAAGGTAGCTCTAGCATTTAATGCTCCGGAAACATTTGCGCTGATGGTAATGGCCTTTGCAACCTTTGTTGGTTTGGGAGGAGATGACATTCCTAAAACTTGTTTCTCTATTTTAATAGGATTAGTCCTATCTACAATTGGACTAGACTTAATATCTGGACAACCCCGATTGATATTTTTTGGAATTCCTGGATTCTTGCATGGAGTAAATTTTTTGGTTTTAGCTATTGGTATTTATGGTATTGGTGAAATGCTTTGGACTTTAGAAAGCACTAAGGGTGCAGTTCAAATTTCCTCGGTGAAATTTACTTTTAAAGATGTTGTTGAATCATTTAAAAAATTAAAAGGCTCCTTAATGGCAATGACCATTGGATCTTTTTTGGGTTTTTTCGTTGGAATTCTTCCTGCTGCAGGCGCAACTCCTGCTGCTTTAATGTCATATGGAATAACAAAACAATTATCAAAAGATTCTGATAAATTTGGTACCGGTGTAGTTGCTGGTGTGGTAGCCCCTGAATGTGCAAACAACTCTGCAAGTACTGGAAGCATGCTCCCCATGCTTACCTTAGGAATACCAGGCTCTCCAACAACAGCTATTTTGCTCGGAGGTATGATCTTATGGGGTTTAACTCCTGGACCTTTGTTATTTACTCAACAACCTGAGTTTGTTTGGGGCTTGATCGGTAGTTTATACATAGCTAATTTTTTCACTCTTATTTTAAATGTCGCTCTTATACCTGCCTTTATTATGGTCCTAAGAGTGCCTTTTGCAATACTAGCACCTATCATCTTTGTTTTATGTGTAACTGGTGGTTATGCTCCAACTCAAAGTATTCATGATGTATGGCTAATGTTACTTTTTGGTGTAGTGGGTTATATTTTAAGAAAATTAGATTACCCGGTTGCCCCAGCTGTGCTTTCAATTGTGTTGGGACCCTTGGCGGAAAAAGCTATGAGGCAATCTTTAATAATATCAGATGGTAGTTTTAATATTTTCCTTGATTTTACAATCAAGCCAATTGCAGCAACTATTATGTATATTGCTCTTATTTTTCTATTTCTTCCGTTAATTAATGTTCTGAAAAATAAGTTGTTTCCCAAGAAGGTCTAAACTTGTAAGTTAAGGTTATAATGCAAAAAATTGGCCCAGCTAATCTTAAAACCAAAGTATATGAAAGTTTAAGAAAATATATTATATCCCTTAATATATATTTGAAAGAGGTTGATTTTCATTTAGACGAAAGACAACTTTCAGCAAAATTAGGCGTCAGTAGAACCCCTATTAGAGAAGCTGTTGCTCGATTAGAGCAAGAGGGGATTGTTAAGACTATTCCAAGAAGAGGTGTTTTTGTTAATCGAAAAACTAAAAAAGAACTTATTGAAATAGTCACAGTCTGGGCTGGTTTGGAAGGTTATGCCGCTCATTTAATTATTAAAAACTCATCAGATTTAGAAATTAAATCATTAAGAAATTTTTGCCAATATTCAAAAAATAATGTTTTATCTGATCTTGATAACTACTCCAATGATAATATACGTTTTCATCAGCATATTATGAAATTAACTAAAGTTAATTTAATGAGTCATGTCTTAGAATCACAATTAGTTCATTTGCAGTTTTTAAGAAAAAAATTCATTTTTGTTTCAGATAGAGCTGTTAAATCAATCGATGAGCATGATGAAATTATAGTCGCACTTTTATCTAACAACGCCTCAAGAGCTGAAAAAGTCTTGAAAAGTCATGCATTAGGCCTTGTGGATAGAATAGAAGATAATTTAAAAAAGTAACTCTTAAATCATTTACATTAACGCCTTATATTGGTATACAATATACCACGAGATTTAATTAACGAGGAGTGAAAAAAAATGTCTACAGGATCAAATGAACAGATGATAACTGGCGGAGAGCTAGTTGCTAAAGCCCTAAAAGCAGAAGGAATTGACGTTATTTATACACTTTGTGGCGGTCATATTATTGATATTTACAATGGCTGTCTAAATGAAGGAATTAAAATTATTGATGTACGTCACGAAGAAGTTGCAGCACATGCAGCTGATGGATATGCGCGTATGACAGGTAAACCTGGGTGTGCAGTTGTAACGGCTGGTCCAGGAACTACTCATGCTATTACTGGTGTTGCGAACGCTTTCAGAGCTGAGATACCAATGCTTCTTATAGGTGGACAAAGTTCACAAGCTCAGCATAAAATGGGATCACTACAGGATCTGCCTCACGTAGACATGATGCAACCTATTACAAAATTCGCCTCAACTGTAATGTCAACAGAGCGTTGTGCAGATATGGTATCAATGGCTTTTAGAGAAACAAGAAATGGCTCATACGGTCCTTCATTTTTAGAAATTCCAAGAGACATTCTTGATACTTCTATTCCTTTGAGTAAAGCTATTCTTCCTCAAGCTGGAAAATATAGTGCTTCTCCAAAAACTTTAGCCGATCCTATAGATATTCAAAAAGCTGCAGATATGATTTCTAAAGCTGAAAGACCTTGTGTTTTATTAGGTCAGCAAGTTTGGACTTGTCAGTCAACTGATGAAGCTATCGATTTTGTTAGAAAGTTGAACATACCTGCATATTTAAATGGTGCTGCAAGAGGAACGCTACCTCCTGGAGATCAACATCATTTCCATAGAACAAGAAGAAATGCATTCACTAAGTCTGACTGCATTATAATTGTAGGTACACCTTTTGATTTCAGAATGGGTTATGGAAAAAGATTAAATCCAAATGCAAATGTAATCCAAATCGATATGGATTACCGAACAGTTGGAAAAAATAGAGACATCACTATAGGTTTAGTTGGCCATATTGGTAGAACGTTATCCGCTATTGCTGATGCTGGAACTAAAACTAATAGAGATGACTGGTTTAAAGAATTAAGAGCAGGAGAAGAAAGTGCATTAGAAAAATTAATGCCTACTTTTACAACTGATAAGTCTCCTATAAGCCCATACAGAGTAGCATGGGAATTAAATCAATTCCTTAATGAGGATACAATTTATATAGGTGATGGCGGTGACGTCGTTACGATTAGTGCGCAAGCCGTTCAACCAAAAAGACCAGGAGCATGGATGGATCCAGGTCCTCTTGGGACTTTAGGTGTAGGTGTTCCTTATGCGATTGCTGCTAAGCAAGCATCACCTGAAAGCGAAGTCCTCTTGTATTGTGGTGACGGAGCGTTCTCAATGACGGGAATGGATTTTGAGGCATTTGTTAGACACAAACTTCCTGTATTGGTTGTAGTTGGAAATAACTCTGCTCAAAATCAAATTCGTTTTGGTCAAATTATGAAATATGGCGAAGAAAAAGGAAATGTTGGTAATTTACTAGGCGATGTTCCATTTGATGAATTCGCTAAAATATTTGGTGGTCATGGTGAAAGTGTTAGGGAAGCTAAGGATATTCAGCCAGCTCTTCAAAGAGCTAGAGAAGCTGTAAAAGCCGGTACTCCAGCAATAGTTAATATTTGGGTGGATAAAGAAGAATTTGCTCCAGGTACTAAAAACCAAACTATGTATAAATAAATTTGTTATAATTAAAAAAAAGGGAATTTTATTATGGAAGCTAAAGCATTAGAAGGCGTAAAGATCTTAGACATGACTCACGTTCAGTCAGGACCTACTTGCACACAGTTGCTAGCATGGTTTGGTGCTGATGTAATTAAAGTTGAACGTCCAGGAGTAGGTGACGCCACAAGAGCTCAGCTAAGAGATATCCCAGGAGAAGATAGTTTATACTTTACTATGCTTAACTCTAATAAAAGAAGTATTACCTTAAATCCTAAAAATGCTGAAGGTGCTAAAATTTTTACTAAACTCATTGAAGAGTGTGATGTGATGGTTGAAAATTTTGCACCGGGCGCTTTAGACCGCATGGGATTTAGTTGGGAAAAAATACAAGAGATCAATCCTAAAATGATATACGCATCTGTTAAGGGTTTTGGGCCGGGTGCATATGAAGATTGCAAGGTATATGAAAATGTTGCTCAGTGTGCCGGAGGTTCTGCTTCCACAACAGGTATGCTTGGTGAAGTTCCTATGGTAACAGGAGCCCAAATTGGTGACAGTGGCACAGGACTGCATTTAGCTCTTGGAATAGTAACTGCTTTATTTCAACGTACGCACAGTGGTAAAGGTCAAAGAGTAGAAACAGCTATGCAAGATTCAGTTTTAAATCTTTGTAGAGTAAAACTTAGAGATCAGCAGCGTCTTAATCACGGTCCTTTAAAAGAATATTCTCAACATGGTGAAGGTATTCCTTTTGGAGAAGCTACTCCAAGAGCCGGAAATGATTCTGGCGGAGGGCAGCCCGGAAGAATTTTAAAATGTAAGGGTTGGGAAACAGATGCTAATGCATATACTTATTTTATTACCCAGGCAGCTGTTTGGGAAAAAGTATGTCAAGTTATTGGAAAGCCTGAATGGGCTGAAGATGAAAGATTTAAAACTCCAGAACTAAGACTTCCACATTTAAATGAAATATTTAGCACTATAGAATCTTGGACAATGACTAAAACAAAATTGGAAGTCATGGATATCTGTAATCCGTTCGATATTCCTGTAGGCCCAATTTTATCTATGAAAGAAATAGCTGAAGATGAAAGTTTGCGTAATACAGGTACTGTTGTAGAAGTAGATCATCCGGGACGTGGAAAATATTTAACAGTTGGAAATCCTATTAAGTTATCTGATTCACCAGCTGACGTAAAAAGATCACCCTTATTAGGTGAGCATACGGAAGATATACTAAGAGAATATTGTAAAATCAGTGATGATGACATTAAGTCGCTTCGCGATTCTGGTGCAATTTAATTAATCTAAGAATACAATAAGGAGAATTATGAAAATCATATTAATGGGACAACAGGCTTTTGGAAAAAGTACACTTGAAAAATTTTATAAAGAAACAGATCATGAAATTGTTGCTGTATATTGCGCACCAGACAAAGAAGGTAAGCCTTTAGATCCAGTTAAAGAATATGCACTATCTGAAAATCTTCCAGTTTTCCAGCCATCTAATTTTAAAGATAAAGAAGTCTTAGACCAGATTAAAAGTCATGATGCTGATTTATGTGTAATGGCTTATGTAATCATTTTCGTCCCTGAAGAAGCGAGGAATATTCCAAAACTTGGGTCTATTTGTTTTCATCCTTCTTTACTTCCTTTACATAGAGGACCAAGTTCAATTAATTGGCCAATTATAATGGGTTCTAAGAAGTCAGGTCTTACAATTTTTTACCCTAATGATGGTTTAGATGAAGGTGAAATTCTCCTTCAAAAAGAAGTCGAAATTGGTGATGATGAGACATTAGGAGATGTTTATTTCAGTAAAATTTTTCCTTTAGGTGTAGATGCATGTATCGAAGCAGCAGATTTATTAAATTCTGGTAATGCTCCTAAAATTGCTCAAGACGATTCAAAGTCTAGTTATGAGTCTTGGTGTAAAAAAGCCGATGCAAGAATTGACTGGAAAAAACCAGGTATAGAAGTTTATAATTTAATCAGAGGTTGTAACCCTCAACCTGGAGCTTGGGCAGAATTCATGGATGAAGAATATGTTTTCTTAGATACAAAATTCTCTTCAGAGCAAAGTGCGGAGCACTTCCCAGGGCAGATTATGGAAATTAATAAAGAAAATATTAGAATCGCTGTTAAGGGTGGTTTCTTAATCGTCTCTAGATTTAAATCTAAAGAACAGGGTAAGCTTTTTGTTAAGGATATGAATACAGCAGTTCTTACCGAAGGAGATCTATTTAGTTAATATGGCAGCTTCAGCAGATATTGCAGTTAATTTAACTTCTAGTAGCGTTGGTATAATAAGCGTTATTGTTTTTGTTACAGCTTATGCATTCGTGATGGCTGAAGAAGTTACTCACTTAAGAAAATCTAAGCCAGTGATTTTGTCAGCTGGTATTATTTGGGCACTAATTGCATTCCATTTTATGGGTGATAAGGAAATGGCTCATATGGTCGAAGCTTCTTTAAGACATGGAGTGCTTGAATATGCTGAATTATTTTTATTTCTTCTGGTTGCGATGACCTACATAAACTCTATGGATAATAGAGATGTTTTCAATGCCTTAAGATCATGGCTAACAAGAAAAGGATTTACCTATAAGCAACTTTTTGTCATTACGGGTGTAATCGCATTTTTTTTATCTCCTATCGCAGACAATCTTACTACTGCATTAGTTTTATGCGCTGTTCTTCTTGCTGTCGGTAAAGATAATAATAAATTTATATCAATTGGTTGTATTAATATTGTTGTAGCGGCTAACGCCGGAGGAGCATTCTCCCCATTTGGTGATATTACTACTCTAATGGTATGGCAAAAAGGCCTTTTGAATTTCTTTGATTTTTTTGCAATATTTATACCTTCCGTAGTTAATTATGTAGTTCCTGCATTTATTATGTATTTCTTCGTCGAAAACGGAACTCCAAAATCATCAGGTGAAACTGTTGTTATGAGAAGAGGCGCTAAAAGAATTATTTTTTTATTTATTTTAACAATAGTCACGGCAGTTTGTTTTCATAACTTCCTAACGCTTCCACCTATGTTGGGCATGATGGTCGGTTTTGGATATTTATCAATTTTTGCCTACTATTTAAAAATGACTCATGGAAATAGTGAAACAGATTCTCTGGAAAAGTTTGATGTACTAAGAAAAGTCTCTAAAGCAGAGTGGGATACTCTCCTATTTTTCTTTGGTGTTATTTTAAGTGTTGGAGGCTTAGGCTTTATTGGATATTTGTCCATGATTAATAACTTTATGTATGTAGAGCTAGGCGCGACTTGGGCTAATGTATTAGTGGGAATACTATCTGCAATAGTAGATAACATACCCGTTATGTTTGCCGTTCTTACAATGAACCCTCCTATGGAAGAATCCCAATGGTTATTGGTAACTCTTACTGCGGGTGTTGGTGGAAGTATGTTATCAGTTGGTTCTGCAGCAGGTGTTGCCTTAATGGGACAGGCGAGAGGTAAATATACTTTTTTTGGTCATCTAAAATGGACACCAGTCATAGCATTAGGTTACGCTGCTAGTATATATGCTCATATACTTATTAACTTTTAATTTTAGAATATTCCATACGAATTGCTTCTTGAATAAATAACTGCCATAACCTAACAGCAAATTCACTGTCTAATTTCTCTTTCTTAGCTTTAACTTGGATATTTTTTAATATTTTTTTAATTCTCTCATGGTCCACAACCTGACTTGGGTCGTCTTTAAGATCTGCAACTTTATGAATTTCGTTAAATCTTTGCGCAATTAACTTGATAATTTTATCATCAATAGAATCAATTTTTTTTCTAATTACGTTAAGTTTGATACTTTTATCTTTTTTCATCTAAGGTAATATATAACGGTATATGAAAATAAAAATAAAAATCTTCTAAAATGATTAAAGGAAAAGTAGCTATATTTTGTGGATCTATGTATGGTCCTGATCAATCTCATATTAAACTCGCTCAAAAAGTCACCACCCATCTGATTAACAGTAACTATGGAATCGTTTATGGTGGCGGTCAAAATGGAATTATGGGCATAGTTGCTAATACTGCCTTAGAGCTCGGAGGTCATGTAACTGGTATAATTCCAAACTTTTTAGATAAAAGAGAAAAAATTCATACAAAACTAAATAAAATTATCATTACTAAAACAATGGAAGAAAGAAAGAAAAAATTTTTAACGATCTCAGATATTTTTATAGCATTACCAGGTGGAGGGGGAACTATAGAAGAAATATCTTTAGTTATTTCTGCTAATCAGTTAAATGTGATTAATAATAAAAAAATGATTATCTATAATTATAAAAAATATTGGGATCCTCTTATTAAGCAGTATTTAAAATTACCATCTGCTAAGTATGCTCACAAGGATATACTTGGTTTTTTATCTGTTTGTGAAGACATCAACGGATTATCAAAAATTTTATCTAAAATTAAATTATAATTAATATTTAATAAAATTTAACCAGTTGGAAAGTTCTACTCTTCTGATTTTATTGTCTATTAAAGATTTACTAAAGCTTTTTTCACTAGGTTTTTTATATGCGATAATAATTTTTTCTAATTGATTTTTTGAGAAACATTTTTCAAAAATTAATATTTTTTTTCTAGCTTTTAATATTTGTCCTATGTAATGAAAGTCAAACTCAGGATGGTATTGTGTTCCCCAGAAGTCTTTGGTGGCAAGTGCTTGTATTGAGTAATTATTGTCTGCTAACAAAACTGACTTTTCTGGTTTGGTTGTAATATGGTCAATATGTGAAGCAAATGCATCAAATATTTCGGGTTTATTCTTGTACATACTATGTCCTATACCTTTTTGATTCAGTGCAATATTAAAAGCAATACCAACCTCTCTTCCTCTATCATTTTTTTTTACATTACCATTATTAGCTACTGTATAAAGTTGCATTCCCCAACAACTCCCAAAAATTTTTATTTTCAATTTAGATAATTTTTTCATTAAAGAAATTTGATTTTTAATTTCCCTCGTATTGTCGTATATATTTAAACTTGATCCTGTCCATACAACGCCATCAAAAGATTTAAAGAAGTCTTCACTGTAAATTTGATTAAGGTTTATAGACGGATGGATGTATGTGGCTTTAATTTTCGAATTAATTTCTAGTAATTGTTTTTTGTAAAAATCACAAATATGTTGCAATCCACATTTTTCTAGCTTATGCCAACCATCTTTATCATAGCCATTAACTATTAGTAAATTCATTTATTACGGAATATATTGATTTTCTAGATTATGTCAGCTTTTTTATTTAAATCTTTATCAGTTCTTTTTTTTGTTCTAATGGGGACATGCATAAAGCTTTTAGCTGATCGTATTCCACTTTTTGAAGTTGTTTTTTTTAGAAATTTTTTTGCATTATTTCCAGTTTTATTCATGTTATGGAAAAATAATTTAAAAATATCTAAGATCAATCAATATCCTTTACACCTTATGAGAGCTGCTTTTGGTATTTGTGCTATGACTTTATTTTTTTTATCTCTTCGTCATGTCCATCTAGTTGAAATGCAAACATTAAGTTTTTCATCTGTTTTTTTTATTTCTATTTTATCAGTCTTTTTTCTTCATGAAGTGATTGGTATGAAAAGAATTATAGCAATTATGTTTGGCTTTATTGGTGTTGTTATTATCTTAAATCCTTCAGTTAGT
>Ga0209384_1000154_pt1 | contig 47962 bp, 46 predicted proteins | sample CoawatmetaG05DNA_FD_187511 | JGI IMG/M metagenome (GOLD analysis project Ga0209384, IMG submission 187511) | Marine microbial communities from the West Antarctic Peninsula - Coastal water metaG058-DNA (SPAdes) (version 2) | ecosystem: Environmental > Aquatic > Marine > Coastal ... | reverse complement strand
CCCATGGTCACATGAAACCCATGGAATCCGGTTAACATAAAGAATGTAGACCCATATATACCACCATTTAATGTTAAATCTAGCTCATTATAGGCGTGAGCGTATTCTTGAGCCTGAAACCCTACAAAAATAAAGCCAAGTAAAATCGTTGCAAATAACCACCCACACAATGCTTTTCGATTGTTGTTCTTTAATCCCCAATGAGAAAAAGTTAGTGTTACACCACTAGTTAATAATAAAGCAGTATTAATTGCCGGAACACCGAAAGCTGGAACTACGTCATCGTATTCTAGAAATGGCTCTCCAGTTAAACCTAAAGCATTTGTTGGGTCAGGTATCGTTATTAGAGGCCATGAGGCTTGGAATGCAGGCCAGAGAAACTCATGTGTTCCATTATGAAGCCCTTGCCCCTCTCCACTTAACCATGGGATTGAAAACATTCGCGCATAATATAATGCACCAAAAAAAGCTGCAAAAAACATCACTTCAGAGAGAATGAACCAACCCATACCCATTCTAAAACTTACATCTACTTGCTTACTGTATTTACCGGCTAAACTTTCCGATATAACATCAGCAAACCAACCTGCAAACATATAAACAAGCATAGCTAAGCCAATTATCAATATGTATTTTGCGCTAGGTGATTGATTAAACATCATCGCCCCACCAAGGAAGGTTGTAAATAATGAAAGTGTGCCTACTATGGGCCACTTACTTCCCTCTGGGACATAATATATATCATTAGTTGCCATAATTAATTCCTACCTTTTATAAGTTCTAGTTTAGCTGCGACCTTGTTTACCCTAAAAAAAGTATACGAAAGTGTTAGCGCTGTAACATCTTCAGGTAAATCTTTATCTACTTCAAACCTTACGACCATTTCTTTTGTTTCCCTTGACTCAAGTAATTGATTTATGAAACAAAAGCATTCAGCTTTTTTAAAATATAATGATGCAACTTGAGGGGATACACTGGGTATAGCTTGACCAACAACATCGCCATCATGCATATTCTGTACAATATATGTTGCTTCATAGAACTTACCAGGCTTAACCTTCATCGTTTTTTGCTTTGATTTAAGTCTCCATGGTAAATCACCATTAATATTTGAATCAAATCTAACCCTCACCTCTCGATCAGATACAAATACTTCCCCTCCCACCTCTTCAGTTACCCGAATAGTTTTTCCATTAAGACCAGTAATTTGACAAAAAACATCATACAAGGGCACCATTGCATAACCAAAACCAAACATTAAAAATGTAAATACAGTCAAACTTAAAACAGTTTTTTTTACACTTTTTATTCTATTTCTTATTCTATTCATTTATTGCATGCATAAGAACAAATATGCCATAAAAAGATAAAGCTATCATCCCTAAAAAAAATGCTAGTTTTTTATTTTTTTTCCCTAGCTGCTCCTTAACGTTATCTTTTTTATTCATTAAAAATTAATGTTCTAACATTTCTTTTGTTAATTTTGGTGGTGTCTCAAAAGTATGGAATGGAGCTGGAGAAGGAACACACCATTCCAGACCCTTAGCGCCTTCCCATGAGACAGCTTTTGCTTTTTTACCACCCATAGCACATTTGATAACGATATAAACAAATAATAATTGTGTTAAGCCGTATGAAAATCCACCAATACTTGAAATCGCATTAAAGTCAGCAAATTGAATGTTGTAGTCTGGAATTCTTCTTGGCATTCCAGCAAGACCCAAGAAATGTTGCGGGAAAAATAATACATTTGAAGTAATTACTGATAGCCAGAAATGAATTTTACCAAGTCTCTCGTCGTACATATACCCGGTCCATTTTGGAAGCCAGTAATAAACAGCAGCCATCAAGGCAAATACAGCTCCCGTTAATAGAACATAATGAAAGTGAGCTACTACAAAATATGTATCATGATATTGAAAGTCGACTGGCGTTATTCCCAGCATTAATCCTGAGAAACCACCAATAGTAAATAAAATAACGAAGGCAACAGCAAATAGCATCGGTGTTTCAAATGTCATTGCACCCTTCCACATTGTTGCCACCCAATTAAATACTTTAACTCCGGTAGGGACAGCAATTAACATCGTCGCATACATGAAAAATAATTCGCCCTTGATTGGAAGTCCAACAGTAAACATATGATGAGCCCAAACAAAGAAAGAGAGAATTGCGATTGATGCTGTTGCATATACCATTGAGGCATACCCAAATAATGGTTTTCGTGCAAATGTTGGAATTATTTGAGAGACTATACCGAAAGCAGGTAAAGCTAAAATATAAACTTCAGGGTGTCCAAAAAACCAAAATATGTGTTGAAATAAAACTGGATCGCCACCGCCAGCGGCATTAAAGAAGCTGGTACCAAAATATTTATCTGTCAAAAGCATTGTTACTCCCCCGGCAAGAACAGGAAGTGCAGCAATTAGCAAGAATGAGGTAATTACCCAGGTCCAAACAAACAAAGGCATTTTCATGAGAGTCATACCTGGTGCCCTCATATTAAATACTGTAGCAATAATATTTATGGCGCCCATTATTGAGGAAACACCTAGGAAATGAATGGCAAATATTAAGAATGGAAATGCATCCCCTGTCTGAAGAACTAATGGCGGATACATGGTCCACCCTCCTGCAGGAGCTCCTCCATCCATAAATAAGGTACTTAATAATAAAGCAAAAGCGAAAGGTAAAATCCAGAAACTCATATTATTCATTCTTGGAAGCGCCATATCTGGAGCTCCAATCATTAATGGAATCATCCAATTAGCAAGGCCAACACCTGCTGGCATAACTGCTCCAAAAATCATAATAAGTGCATGCACAGTTACCATCGAATTATAAAATTGAGGGTCAACAAATTGAAGTCCGGGCTGAAATAGTTCAGCACGAATAATCATCGCCATAGACCCGCCTACAAAAAACATAGTTAGGGCGAAAATTAAATATAATGTACCAATGTCTTTATGGTTTGTCGAAAAAAACCACCTCTTCAACCCAGTTGGTTTGTGATCATGATCATGCTCATTATCTTTTGCCAGTGTACTCATATTTCCATCCCTAAATTATTAATTGGTTAACATTTTCCATCTACCTTGCATCTGATATTTCTTTTGGTTGGACTATATCTCCGGTGTTATTACCCCAGGCATTCCTTTCATAGGTAGTAACGGCAGCGATATCTAAATCAGATAACTGCTCACCAAAAGCAGGCATTAATTTTTTACCGTAGATAATTTGCTTTATATGCTCAAGCCTTCTTCCGTCCTCAATTGCAATGGGACTTTTAACTAAGGCTGGGAAAACACCGCTCACGCCTTCACCATTAGCCTGGTGACACATTAAACATTGAGCCTTGTAAACTGTCTCGCCTTTTGTCATCAACTCTTCCATAGTGAGAACCATATTGCTAGTATTTTTAGCTGCCGCTTGAGCTACTTTTTTTACCTCAATCCAATCTTTATACTCTTCCATTGATACAGCTTTAACAACAATTGGCATGTATCCGTGACCTTTACCACAAATTTCTGTACATTGGCCTCGATAAGTACCTGGCTTTTCAATCACAGCCCAATTATCGTTAATAAATCCTGGGATTGCATCTCTCTTCCAGCCTAGGTCTGGAACCCACCAAGAGTGAATCACGTCGTTAGCTGTTGTTAAAATTCTTATTTTTGTATTAATCGGGAGAACAATTGGATTATCAACCTCTAAAAGATAATTTTCTGCTTCCATTGGATCAAGGCCTGAATCTCGTTGAGCTATCTCAGAACTGTTTGCATCGAGCGCAGCATAAATAGTTAAGTCTTCGTCCAGATAATCATATTTCCATTTCCATTGATAGCCAGTTGCTTTGATAGTTACTTTAGCTTCAGATGTATCATCCATTCTTATAAGTAGTGATGTAGCTGGAACTGCTAAAGAGACAATAATTACTGTAGGAATAATAGTCCAAATAATCTCAACAGTTGTACTGTGGGAAAATTTTGCTGGCTTAACACCCTTTGATTTACGGTGATGAAATATAGACCAGAACATAACAGAAAAAACTAAAATACCAATAATAGTGACTACCCACAAGGTCACCATATGCATATTATAAATATCACGACTTATTGGTGTTACGCCTTTGGTCATATTAAGACCCCAATCAGCAACAGCTGAAACGGGCAATACAAATAACACAAATAACATTTTTTGGTATATGGATTTCACAGTTGGGTTACCCTTCTTTCTTTAATCAAAAAAATTTTAGAAATATTATCAGCTAAATAAAAAATATTCAATTACTATAAACAAAATATAAACAAAATAAAAATTTTCGCTTGCATTGAATTTAATTGCTTTGACACAAATTTCAATTTAACCTCTTTACTATTAATTGACAACCTTATTGTCAAAGAGTTTTAATTAAATTAAATAATTTTTTTCTATCACCTTCGTTTACATTCCTTGCAATGAATACTTTTTTCCCAGATTTAGATATAAAGACTTCAGAGGGTTGCGTTTTAGTTGAAACTTTGTATTTAAATTCTGACCATTGCCTCACGAAATTATAATCTTTTTTTCTTTTACCGTTAACGAAAGTTACTTTAATATTATTTTGATCAAGAAAAACTTCTTCGAAGTAGGTGCTTTTAAGAGCAGTAATGTATAAGGCATAACCAAGGAATAAAATTTCGACCCCATAAAAAGGTATCGCTAAATATAAATTTACGGTGCTTAATACAATAGCTATTACTAATACAAATATAGCAAAACATAAATATATTTTTTTTATTAATCCCCATGACATTGCTGGGTTGGGTCTTATAATAAAAAGATGTTTATTTAAATCTAAGGTTTTATGCTCAATCATATTAAACTTAAGACGTTATAAAAAAGTTATAATTCAATATTAAATTAACAAATACTAAATTTGGTGCCGGGAGCGAGAATCGAACTCGCACGCTATTACTAGCGCTGGATTTTGAATCCAGTGCGTCTACCAATTCCGCCATCCCGGCATGATAGTTGACATATTATAACAACCAATAACATTTAAATGAATATCGAAGATTTTAATTATGAACTTCCAGGCAATTTAATAGCCCAGTATCCTCCAGAAAACCGAGGAGATAGTAAGCTATTACTTGCAAATCCTTCTACTCAAACACTTAAAGACTTAACTTTTAAAAGCTTTCTAGGGCTAGTAGGTCCCAATGATTTAATTATTTTTAATAACACAAAAGTTATTAAAGCTAGATTGTATGGTCAAAAAGAAACTGGAGGAAAGGTCGAAATTTTAATTGAGCAAATTCTAGATAATCAAAAAGCTTTAGCTATGATTAAATCATCAAAAAAAATTAATCTAGATTACAAAATATTACTTTCAGAAAATTATGAAGTAGAGATAGTGGAAAGAAAAAATAATCTATTTTTAATTAAATTAAATCAAGGGTCATTTGATGAATTAATGGAAAAAAAAGGTCACATACCACTTCCCCCTTATATAAATCGTCCAGATGAAATTGATGATATAGAAAGATATCAAACAGTATTTGCAAAAACCCAGGGTGCTATTGCGGCGCCAACCGCTGGACTTCATTTTTCAGAAGATGACTTTAAGTTGTTCGATCAAAATAAAATTAGTTACACCTTCATAACGCTTCACGTCGGATCAGGAACATTCCAGCCAGTTAAAGTATTGGATATAGACAAACACATTATGCACAAGGAGTTTTTTGAAATTACGGAAGAAACAAAAATAAAAATTGAAACTACAAAAAAAAACGGGGGACGCATTATTGCAATAGGTACAACTGTTATGAGAGCTTTAGAAAGCTCTTTTCTCGAGAATAAAATCATAACGGGACCCCAACACACAAAAATTTTTATAAAGCCAGGTTATAAGTTTAAGGTGGTTGATAGCTTACTTACAAATTTTCATTTACCTAAAAGCACATTACTTATGCTAGTGTCTGCTTTTGCAGGGCTTTCGTTTACACAAAAAATGTATAGTCACGCCATAGAAAAAAATTATCGCTTTTTTAGTTATGGTGATGCAATGTTTATTGAACAAAAAAATGTTGGTATGGACTAACTTCTAAATAGTGAGTTAATTTTAAAAGGAATAAGTAAAAATGATTACAAAGAAATTATTGGTATTAATTATTCTATCAGCCCTTAATATAAGTGGGTTAAATGCAGAGGTTTTAGAAAAAGCTGAGCTTATTTTTAAAATTAACCTAAAAAAAGCTCCTACCTCTAGGCCACAAACAGTCGCATATATTCCTGTTGAAAAAAAATATTATATTGCCGATGGAGGTTTAGCTCCAATGGGTTCTGCTACTGAAGCACCGATATCTAAATCGCTCATACATACATATGATGAGACTGGAAAATATATTGAGTCCACTAGAGCTGGCTTTGATAACCGCTCGATTTATTTCAACCAAAAAGAAGCTCGATTAGAAACAATTTCATATAACGTTTCAAGTGCAGGAGGTTTTGCGCCAATGACTGGAATTTTCTCTCTCGACCTTGATGATAACGGCCTGTTAACAGGAAAATCTAGTTCTATCTCAGGTTTTGCAGCTGCTATGGGAAGTGCTGGGACTATGCCCTCTTTTGATAGTAAAAATAATATTTATTACGCTAAACAGGAAAGAACAAACGAAGTTTTTGTTGTGGACGCTAAAACTTATAAACTTATAGAAACAATTAAACTTGATTTTACAAAGCCAAATGTTGAGCATCACGACGTTGCTAGTCACTTTGTTGCATACACCGAAAAGAAAAATGAAGAATTGATACTTTTAGATGTTGATCACAAAAGATTCTTAGTTTATGACAAAAAGGGTAATTACAAAGGGGAAAGTAAACTACCTAAGACACTTAAAATAAGAGCACAGAATCACTTTAATGGCTTAGGGTACACACTTAATGGCTATTACTTTCTTTATATTGACTCTGAGGGTGAGCATGGAAGCTATCATGCCTATAAAGTACTTAATTAAGCACCTATAATCTTGGTCATGTAATTAGTTAGTTTATCTTCATCAATAAATACTGGATCATCTGATTGTCTATTTTTGTACTCAACTTTTTTTTCGTTAATTAGCCTCTCGCTGATTGTCAGCCTATGAGGAATTCCTATGAGTTCAGCTTCACTAAACATTATTCCTGGTCGCAGACCTCTATCATCTAAAATAACATCACATCCAAGATCAAGTAACTTATTATAAATGGAGTCAGCTAAACTTTTAACGTCATTATTTTTATCGTATCCAATAGGAGTAATCACCACCTCAAATGGTGCAATTGCATCTGGAAAAATTATACCCCTATCATCATGCCCTTGTTCTATAGCTGCAGCTACTATTCTAGAGACACCAATTCCATAGCAACCCATAACTAAGGGATTGGACTTACCTGATTCATTAATAAATTCAGCTTTCATAGCTTCAGAATATTTAGTACCTAACTGAAAAATATGCCCTACCTCAATACCACGGCATTTCTTTAAATCCTTTTTCTCCGGATATTTTGTAGCTAATTCACTGTTAACAGCAAAATCACTATTTTCATCATATAAAAGTTCATCTTCCCCAGAGTCTGCTAATACATGAAATTCATGAGAGCCTTCCCCTCCTATAGCTCCGTTATCTGCCTGAACAGCTCTAAAGTCCAATCCAATTTCTTTGAAAATTTCACCATAAGTGTCAAACATTATTTTGTACGTCTTCTTTAAACAATCGACATCACTGTGAAATGAATATGAGTCCTTCATCAAGAATTCTCTTGCGCGCATAACACCGAATCTAGGTCTAATCTCATCTCTAAATTTAGTCTGAATTTGATAAAAATTAACAGGCAACTGCTTGTAGCTATTGATTTCTTTTCTAACGATATCAGTAATAACTTCTTCATGAGTAGGCCCAAAACAAAAAAGACGGTCATGCCTATCTTTAATCTTTAGCATCTGCGGTCCAAAAACATCCCACCGATTTGTTTCTTCCCATAACTCGGCTGGTTGTATTGCAGGCATAAGTAACTCAATCGCCCCAGCTTTTGTCATGTGCTTACGAATAATATTTTCTATTTTTTTTAATACCCTCAGGCCCATCGGCATTACGCTATAAAGCCCGGAACCTAAACGACGAACCAACCCTGCCCTAATCATAAGCTGGTGACTAACTAACTCAGCGTCTGCTGGCGCCTCCTTAAAGGTAGAGATGTAAAATTTAGATGCTCGCATATTTTATTTTTTAATTACTTTGATTAACTCTTTGATATCTTGCCATAATTTTCTTTTTTTCTCTGGATTTTCAATCACTTCTTTTAGTGAAACAGATGTCATGAAAGGTTTAGTCGTCACCATTTCTTTTATTTCCCCATGTAAGCCCTGTTCAAGAAAGAAAACAAAATCACATAAATTTATTTCATTTTTAATCACAGCTACCTCAATCATCTGCGACTCTTTTTTATCCGAGTCTCCAATAGTACTAATAAAGCCACTAATCTTTTCAAACAATTTATGCTCCAGGGAAGCAAGGGAAGTCATAAAACTATAAGGCGCTATGAAAAGGCATGATTGATTATTAATTTTTACTTCCTTAAGTAAATACTTCTTCTCACTTGAATATTTTTTTTCTTCTAAATACGCTTGGTTGTTAAGTTTATCCTTACTTTGTTTTTCAACCCAAAATGGCTTTAAACCAAGAACCTCATAAACCAAAGATTCATTATTATTATCGCTCATATTGTAAGACCCATTAAAAGACCATCTTCCCTGCCATTTCTTTTTTTATAATAATTACTTCTTACGCCAAGCTCATTAAACCCAGATTGACTATATAAGCTAATTGCAGAGCTGTTTGAGTAACGTACCTCTAAAAATATATTAGTTATTTTTTTTTCTTTGCAATGATCTTTAATATTTTCAATCATCATACGCCCTATTCCCATTCTTTGATGGTCGTTTTTTACTGCTATGTTCAATAGTTGACATTCATCTAGTGCCATTAATGATACAGAGTATCCAACAACCATATTATTGATTTTTATTACCATAAAGAGGTTTTCTGCATTTATTGCATCAACAAAGTTACCCTTTGACCATGGCGAATAATGGCACTCATTTTCAATCCGTAATATTTCTGATAAATCACTTTTAGTTCCTTCGAATTGTAAAAATTTATCAGAAACCATTATTTTAATTTTTTTTTCAAGGCCTTTCTTTCCTCTAATGTATCAGCAACTTTGTTTCTTATGTATACCAATTCCGCTTTATTTAAATCAAATTTTTCCGAAAATTCATCTTTAGCTATTTTCGCAATTGAACCGGCGAGCATATTATCTTCTTTAGAGCACGAAGCACCTATGGCACTATACTTTTCCTCCAAGAATTTCTTATAGGGCTCAACCCCCGATCCTATTAAAACAGGATCTTTAGCATTAATATTAGGGAGGTCAGAGGGATCATATAACCCATCCTTAACAATGGGTGTGTATACATTGTTAATCTTTTGATAAGCACCGATATACAATTGACTCATTCTTGCATCTATACAAGAGATAACAAATTTAGCGCCAGTTTTTTTTGCTAACGCCTTAAGGGTATTCACACCAACAATAGGTAAATTATTTGCGAAAGCTATCCCATATGCAACTCCTGCTGCTATTCTTATTCCCGTGAAAGACCCGGGACCTGATCCAAATGCTACCCCATCAAGACTTTTAAAATCTAAGTTTTCATCGTTCATGATTGATTGTATCTGAGGAAGAATACTATCTGAATTATTTTTTCCAGACGGATATTCTTTTTCAATCAACCTCTCATCAATTAGTAAAGCAATAGATAAGGTTTGCCCTGAAACATCGATAGATAAAATTTTCATAAATATAAATTAGTCCAAATTTTCTAAAAATTGAATTACCTCTCTTTCATCCCTGGTCCTCTTAAATGCAGGGAGGCTTCTCCAAATTTTACTCCCATATTTCTTTTCTACAATTCTTGGGTCACATATCATTAAAACACCTTTATCGAATTCGTCTCTTATGAGTCTCCCTGCTCCCTGTTTAAGTCTAATAATAGCCTGGGGGAGTTGCATTGTCATAAAGGCATTCTCACCACTTTCATTAATCATCTTAATTTTTGATGCAAAGACCGGATCTCCGGGAGACTGGAATGGTAGCTTGTCAATAATAACTAGTGACAAAGAAGCACCTCTTACGTCAACACCCTCCCAAAAACTAACAGATCCAATTAAAATAGCGTTGCCATGGTTTTTAAATTGATCTAATAATAATTTTTTTGAACCACTTCCTTGAACTAAAATTGGGTAGGTTATATTTTCTTTTTCAAATTCATCTAAAAGTAAAGACCTGATTTCTTCCATAGCCCTTATGCTTGTTGATAGAATGAAGGCCCTACCTTTTGCTGATTTAATAAGAGGTAAAGCTTTTTTTACCAGAGTAAGGGAATATAGGGAATCTGCTGGTCCTGGCATATCCTCTGGAACATATAAGCAAGCATTTTTATTGTAATCAAAAGGACTAAGTAGTAATTTAGTCTTTGTTTTCTCCAAGCCCATTAAAGATTGAAAGTGCTCAAAGCTTTCACGGACTGCCAAAGTTGCTGAAGTAAAAATCCAAGAACTATCATTTTCTTTTTTAAACTTTGTAAAATATTCAGCCACACTGATTGGAGTTGAATTAAATTGAATTGATTTTTTAAAACTTTCAACCCAATAAATATGCTCCTGTTGCTTAAAATTTATCCAACCATCTAACTTTAGATTAATATCATTAGCTCTTTCCGTAAACTTTTCAAACTCAGGGCCTTGATCATTATGCTTAGAAAGTAATAGATGCAATGAATTAATCAGTTCAATAAGCTCATTAAATTTTTTTAAAAAAGAATCGAAATTACCAATACTTTGTATATCAAATTTATTATTTTTAATGCCTGGTATATCGATAAGCTCATCAATAATTTTTTGAAGGCTTTTTGTCAGGTCAGCTATTAAGTTGAATGTTTTGGGAAATTTTACATATGCTTGATTACTATCTTGTAATAAATTTAAAATTTGGGTAGAGGATATACTTTGACCAAAAAATATCGAGGCTGTGTCTGGTAATTGATGGGCTTCGTCAAAAATTACTGTATTCGCTGTTGGAAGGATTTCAGAGAGCTCCTCATCTTTAAGAACGAAATCTGCAAAAAATAAATGATGGTTAACAATTACAATCTCTGAATCCAAAGCTTTTTTTCTCGCTTTTACCACAAAACAACTTTTATAAAACTCACAATTTTGCCCCAAACAGTTGTCTTTCGTTGAAGTGACTAATGGCCAGATTGTTGCTTTCTCAGGAATTGATAATTCGCTAATTTCTCCTGAAACAGAATAGTCTGCAAATTTTTTAATTTCACGAATATATTTAGCGTCTTCTTTGTTAAAGAATTGGCCCTGCAAGAGGGCATCTTCCATCCTTAACTGGCAAATATAGTTTGCCCTGCCCTTAAGAATATTTATATCGACCGGGACACCTAATGCATCTCGAATTTTAGGTATATCATCAAAAAATAGTTGATCCTGAAGATTTTTAGTTGCTGTTGAGATGACCACTTTTCCGCCGTTTATTATAGCCGGGACAAGATAAGCAAAAGTTTTACCGACTCCGGTTCCTGCCTCAATAATTAAAGACTCATTATTCTCGATAGCATTCTGAACCAATTTTGCCATTTCAATTTGTTCAGTACGAGTATGATAATTATCCACAGTTTTCCCAAGTGCACCTTGTGGGTCAAAAAAATCATCAATAATCGCTTCTTGCTTCATATGGTTCTTTTTTTAGGTTTAACTTCTAGCCAATAAAGTTTCATTAACACTTCATAATGTAAATAGATGATACACAAATTCATAAACTTTAAATCAATAAAAATGATGGGGAACTTAATAAAGTATTAGTAAGTCAGAATTCTGTTATTAAACGTGAAAGACTATTAATTTAAATTAGAATCACTTTATGCGATTTATTTGATGTAATATTCTTTTATAACTTTTTAAACTATTGAGAAGCAACTAAAACATGCGAACTAAATTCGAAAAATTTTCCCTTATTTTTGGTGGAGCAGTCCTAGGTCTTTTATTAAGTATAAATCTTCCAGTCTTTGCTGACAAAAACAACCCCAACGAATTACCAATAGATGAATTGAGAACTTTTGCTGAAGTCTTCGGGAAAATTAAGTCAGACTACGTTGACGACATTGAAGACAAAAAGTTACTTGATGAAGCTTTAAGCGGCATGCTATCTGGGTTAGACCCTCACTCAACTTTCTTAAATAAAGATAGGTTTAAAGACCTTAATGCAGGAACAGCTGGTGAATTTGGAGGTCTGGGAATTGAAGTTGGTATGGAGGATGGTTATGTGAAAGTGATAACACCAATTGAAGATACTCCTGCATTCAATGCAGGACTTTTAAGTGGTGATTTAATTGTAAAGCTTGACGATACAGATGTTAAGGGTCTTGATCTAGATGGAGCCGTTAAATTAATGCGTGGTAAGCCAGGCACATCAATAATTATTAAAGTTTTAAGAAAAAATAATGCAAAGCCTATTGATATTAAAATTACTCGCGCACAAATTAAAACAAAAAGCGTTAAAGCAAGATTAATCGAACCAAATTATGCTTATTTTAGAGTAACCCAATTCCAAGAAAGAACTGGCCAAGACCTCGGTGAAGCCATTAAAAAACTTAGAAAAGAAAACAAATATGCATTTAACGGAATGATACTTGATATGCGAAATAATCCTGGTGGGCTTCTAAATTCTGCCGTTGCAGTCTCCGCAGCTTTTCTTAAGGAGGGTGACTTAGTTGTTTATACAGAGGGAAGAGCAGCAGACTCAAAAATGCATCTTACAGCTATTCCAGAAAACTTCATTAGGGATCGCCCTATTGGAAAAAATAATTATCTTAATGGTCTGCCAGAAGACATCAAAGATTCTCCATTAGTTGTTTTAGTGAATAATGGGTCAGCCTCCGCAGCCGAAATTGTTGCCGGTGCATTGCAGGATCATAAAAGGGCATTGATAGTTGGAACAAGAAGTTTTGGGAAAGGATCTGTTCAAAGTATTCTGCCAATGATGAATGGAACAGCGATTAAACTTACAACTGCTAGATATTTCACCCCAAACGGAACTTCTATCCAAGGCAAGGGAATTAACCCTGACATAATTGTTACTAATGGAAATGAAGTTTCAGAGTACCGAGAAGAAAATATTCCCAACAGACTTTCAAACCCTCAGGACAAAGACAAAGAAAAAGAAAAAGAAAAAAAAGCTTCTCCAGCTAAAGATGTAGATGTTAAAGACGGGACTATAAATCAAATCGTTAGCGAAGAAAAAGTTTACAAGCCTATTGCTTTTGGAAGCAAAGATGATAAACAATTTGCTGAAGCACTCAATATTCTTAAAGGTATTGATTTGTACCAAAAAAATTAATTCATTTAGATATGATAGATTCTTTATTCTCTGAAATAGATAGAGCTTTAAAAATACTAACCGTTAAACCTGTTCCAAGAAGAATAAGGCCAGATAGCTCAACCATACAAAATAAAACCCTTACGCAAAAAGAAAAAGCGCTCAGCGCTAAATTAATGAGAGTAAATCACACTGGTGAGGTTTGTGCACAAGGACTTTATAGAGGTCAACTTCTTTTCAATAAAAATTTGTTAATAAAATCTGAACTTGAAGAAGCAGCTTTGGAAGAAATTGATCATCTGTCTTGGTGTGAATCAAGGATTGAGGATTTAGAAGGTAAAGTAAGTAAGTTGAATCCGATTTTCTATTTTGGTTCATTTGCTATGGGAAGTATTGCAAGCATTATTGATGAAAAATATAATCTAGGTTTTTTGGAAGAAACAGAAAAGCAAGTTACAGAGCACCTAGGAGATCATTTAAAAAAAATACCTAAAAAAGATATCAAAACCAAAAAAATACTAGAAAAAATACAGGAAGATGAAAAAAAACATCAACTATCTGCAAAAAAAATGGGTGCTATTGAGCTTCCTGCACCACTAAAGGCAGTGATGAAAGTTACCTCTAAAATTATGACCACATCCACCTATAGAGTTTAAAAATATAATGCAAACATTCAGTGAGACCTTAGCCACCCTTAAAAGCGAAGCAGCTATATCTAAAATTGAAATTTTTAGTCAATCAGGAGCTCTTATTGGAAAGATAGAAAATAAGCCTGGAAGTACAGGGTCCGTTAAAGTTTATAATCATCTTTACCTTGAGTTTGGAGAGATAAACACTGAGGCAGCTCTGAAAGGCCTAGAGATTTTTTCAGAATACACAGAAGAAGCTAAAATAAACCCAGGTAGACATCCTAATATTGACCGTTTGTTTGATGTTATTAACGATCATAAAGTTCTTAAAATAAAAATCATCAAATAAAATTATTTAACAATTTCGCAATCATAAGAAAAATCGATCGACTCCTTTAACATTATTGAAGCAGAGCAGTACTTCTCTGAAGAAAGCTTTATTGCTCTTTCAACGACTGCTTTATCTAAGCCCTCACCACTAACAATAAAATGAATGTGTATTTTTTTAAACACCTTGGGGATACCTTCAGCTCGCTCTGAAGATATTTCGGCAACACAATCAGTAATATTTTGACGGGATTTTTTTAAAATAGTAACAACATCAAAAGAAGTACAACCGCCTATTGAAATAAGCATCATTTCCATAGGTCTCATTCCACTATTTTTACCGCCAAGCTCGCTTGGGCCATCTAAAGTCACAGAATGACCGGACTCAGATTTACCTAAAAAACTTACGCCATCAGTCCACTTAACGGAAGTTTTCATCTTATTGCAATCCTAGTAACTCAACCTCAAAAATTAAATCAGTATTCGGCGGTATAACATCACCTGCACCTCTTGCTCCATAAGCCATGTCTGAAGGAATTATAATCACTCTTTTACCACCAACTTTCATATCTTTCACACCTTCGTCCCAACCCTTAATGACTTGACCAACACCTAATACAAAAGTAAATGGCTCCCTTCTATCCAGAGAACTATCAAATTTTTTACCTCGGCCATCGCCTTGAGACTGATCATATATCCAGCCTGTATAGTGAACAATGACTGACAATCCTTTTTCAGCGGCTCTTCCTTCTCCTTCCTGTAAGTTTTCAATAATTAACTCTTCAATCTTATCTACCATTTTATAATCTCCTTTTACGATTTCTATTGCGTTTCCAGTCGCGCAAAAAACAAATATTATTAAAAAAATGCTTAAGTTTTTATACATATGTTTCCTAAATTTATTAATATGAATATGCCAAATCAATTAAATCTTGTTGAAATGATTCAGATTGATTTGCTTTTAAATCGTTCATCATAAAAATAAAAATTTTCATACCCTTATCTTTATTTAAAAAATATCCAGCAATTGCATTTACATTATTTAATGATCCAGTTTTAAAATGTCCATTTCCTCTTGCGGAGGAATGACGCATTCTTTTTTTTAGTGTCCCATCAATCCCGATTATTGGAAAAGAAGAGATAACTTCTGGCATCATCGGATCATTATAAATTTTTTCCATAACATGTAAAAGCTGTTTTGCACTTATTTGTGTAATTCTAGATAAACCTGCGCCATTTTCAAAAATAATACCTTTTGAATTTATTTTATTCTTAACTAGCCAGCTCTTTACATAAATATTTATACTTGATTCATTAATAGGATATTCTTTACTCTCTGCCAGTACTGTTAGCATTAAATTTCTAGCCATTAAATTCAAGCTAAACTTATTAATATCCCTGATAATTTCACTTAGTGATTTTGAAAAATGCGACTTTAGTAACCTAGCATCTAATTCATTGATATTTTTAGTTTTAACACTTCCGTTAAAATTACCCCCATTACTTAACCACAGATTATTAAATATCTCATAAAAATACTGGCTATCATCCAGTACCGATAAATCAATTTCTTTTTCAAGACACTTTTTACTGAATTCCCCAGAAAAAATTATTGTACTTTTCGATTTGTGATGCTTGCGAGAATAATCTAGCTTAGATTTCCAGCTAGCGCATCGACTATTCGTTAATTGTAATTTATTTTTAACCTCTAATTTTTTTAACTCCGGAGTAACTTCAATTTTAATTTTTCCACCCTTTTCTGAAAATTTAAAATTTGTTGTATTACTTTGAATTACAATTGAATTTGGGAGGGCGTTATATGCTCTCAATGGATCTTCATCGAAGTCTTTAATTTGATCTACTGGTAAAAAATAACTTTTGTCTAATATCAGGTTTCCTTCTATATTAATAATTCCGTCTCTATGAACCCCTCTGATGAGGCGCTCTAAATCTTCTGTGTTAAAGGTTGCATCTCCCCTGCCTTTAAAAATAATATCGCCATGTAAGGTATCGCCAATTATTTCCCCAGTATATAAAAAATCGGAGCGCCATTTAAAATTTGGGCCCAATTCCTTAAGCGCTATATATGTTGTAATTATTTTTGCTACAGAGGCGGGATTAAATAATTTATTTTGATTACGTATAATTGGAGCACTATTTTTTTCAGAGATATTTTTAACGATAAAAGTATAGCTTTCTCTGTCAAAATTATATTTTTTTTCTAATTTTTTATAGGATTCAAGATAATCGGCCCACAAAAAATTTGGTATGGATAAAATAAGGACACAAATAAAAAATTTCATTTCTAGCCGCCTGCCTTCTTAATAGCGTCGTAAGTGACGTCTATCATAAACCTAGCTTCTGAATCTTTTAAGCAATAAGGAGGCATAAAATAAAAAGTTCGGCCAATCGGTCTAATTAAAACCCCTTTTTCAATGCAGTATTCAACTGCTTTATCTAAAATAACGCCATCATTGAGTTCAAATGCCCAAATCATGCCTATATTTCTAATATTACTAATAGCTAACGTATTTAACTTAGTAAACATTAAGTTAATAGATTTTGATTTGATTTTATTTTTCTTTAAAATATTATCTGACTCAAAAATTGATAAAGTTCCTAAGGCTGCACTACAAGCTAATGGATTGCCTGTGTAACTATGTGAATGAAGAAAAGCTTTATTCATTTGTTTGTGATAGAAAGCTTTATAAATCTTATCGCTTGTTAGAGTAACCGATAAAGGGAGGTACCCTCCTGTCAAACCTTTAGATAAACAAATAAAATCAGGGTCAACTTTTGCATGTTGATGAGCGAACATTTTACCTGTTCTACCAAACCCTACTGCTATTTCATCAGCAATAAAATGTATTTTATATTTATCGCATAATTCCCTTACTCCAACCAGATAACTTGAATCATAAATTGCCATTCCAGCTGCGCCCTGAACCATTGGCTCAATAATAATGCTGGCTATTTTAGAATGCTTTTTTTCGAATATTTTAGCTAAGCCTTGTAACTTGCTAGCCATAAAATCATCATTGGATTGGTTTGCTTTCTTTAGCCTTAAATCTGGCGATAAGGTTTGAATATGGGGGCGCATTAAAGAATAATACTGAGATTTAAATAAAGGTATATCAGTAACAGATAAGGATCCTAATGTCTCACCATGGTAGCTATTCTCTAAATATACAAACTTATTTTTTTCTGGTAAACCTGTTTGACGCCAAAACTGTACACTCATTTTAAGGGCAATTTCTACAGCATTTGATCCATCGCTTCCATAAGAGCAGTGGCTTAACTTGGTTAATTTACTTAATTTTTCTGAAAGCTCAATAACAGGGTTATGAGTTAAACCTGCAAGCATGGAATGCTCTAATTCATCAAGCTGATTTTTAATATATTTTTTTATTGTTTTATTGTTATGACCAAATAAATTTACCCACCATGAACTCGTTACGTCTAAATATTTCTTGCCCTCAAAGTCATATAGCCAGGATCCTCGTCCTTTTTTAATGGGTATGAGTGGGACAGACTCATAATCTTTCATCTGCGAGCACGGATGCCACACATACTTTAGACTTTTTTTAATATATTTTTTATTCATCTTAGATTATGGAGCTGGATTCATTACCTCAAGGTGTATTTGGTCTATTCGATTAATTATATCTTCAGGTAACTTTGTTTTATACACACTTATATTTTGCTTTAACTGCTCCATCGTTGTGGCTCCGATAATTGTACTTTTAACGAACCATTGAGAATAAACGAAGCTCAATGCTAATTCCGTTAAACTCAAATCTAAATCTTCTGCTAATTTTAAATAACTTTTAATGGCCCTATTAACTCCTGGCTTGTCGTATCTTTTTGCATACCCAGGAAATAAGTTTGCTCTCCCAAGACTTTTTGGATCTTTAAGGTATTTTCCTGTTAGATGCCCAAACCCTAATGGCGAGTATGCTAAAAAGGCTAGATCTTCTCTAAAGAATATCTCCGTTAATCCAAGTTCAACGATTCTATTTATTAAACTATAACTATTTTGTACGGCACATATTAATGGCAAACCTTGGGCTCTAGCAATCCTAGTAAACTCCATTACCCCCCATGGCAACTCATTTGATAAAGCAAAGTATCTAACCTTTCCCTCCTTGACTAAAGACTCAATGCAAGTTAGCTGCGATTCGATAGAAACCCAATTAATTTTTTTATTATTATAAAAGTCATCCTTAGGATCAAATTTATACTGCCCAAACATTGGAACATTTCTTTCTGGCCAATGAAGATAAAGTAAATCAATATAATCTGTTTTCATTCTTTTTAGAGATCCATCAACCGCTTGAGTAATATTATTTTCATCTAACGATTTAGGACCACCTCTAATCCAATCAATCGACCTCCTTGGCCCGGCAACCTTAGTAGATATTACTAACTCCTCTCTATTTTGCCTACCAATCCAATCCCCCATGATTAATTCTGTTGCGTTACACGTCTCCGCTTTAGGTGGAACTGGGTACATTTCTGCGACATCAAAACTATTTATGCCTTGAGAGCGTGCATAATCCAATTGCATAAAAGCATCTTTTGCTGAATTTTGATCACCAAAAGTCATCGTTCCAAGAGTAACGGGTGAGATTTTTAAATCTGTTTGACCGACTTTTCTATAATCTTTTTTATTAAACATATTATTTAAAATCAATGAGTTATAAGTTAACGTAATTTTTTACACTTGAATTTTAACCTATTCGTCCCTATTATTAGCAGTCTATGAAAACGAGTGCTAATTTTATAGCGTAATAGATGTAATTAAATTTTAACTAAAGAATACACTACTAGGAGAACTTACAAATGAAAATTCGTCCTTTACATGACCGCTTAATAGTAAAGCGTCAAGAAGAAGAGCGTACAACTGCTTCAGGAATTGTTATACCTGAAAGCGCTTCAACTGAAAAACCAGACCAAGGCACTGTTGAGGCTATTGGTAATGGAAAAATTCTTGAAGATGGTACAACTCGTGCATTAGATGTAAAAGTCGGCGATAAAGTCCTATTTGGAAAATATGCAGGACAAGCAGTAAAGGTTGATGGCGATGAACTTCTTGTTATGAAAGAAGAAGACATTATGGGAATCATTGAATAAATATAAATTAAATATTGGAGAAAAGATAAATGGCAGCTAAAGACGTAAGATTTGGTGATGATGTTCGCCAGAAAATGGTTAGAGGTGTTAACACTCTTGCAGACGCAGTGAAAGTGACTCTAGGGCCAAAAGGAAAGAATGTGGTCCTAGAAAGATCTTTCGGTGCCCCAACAATTACAAAAGATGGAGTTTCAGTAGCTAAAGAAATTGAATTACAAGACAAGTTTGAAAATATGGGTGCTCAGATGGTAAAAGAAGTAGCGTCCAAAACTTCAGATAATGCAGGGGATGGAACAACAACTGCAACTGTTTTAGCGCAAGCAATTATTCGGGAAGGAATGAAATCAGTTGCTGCCGGAATGAATCCAATGGATCTGAAGCGTGGAATTGATAAAGCTGTTGAAGCAGGTGTTAAAGAGCTTCATGCATTAAGTAAGCCATGTAACACCACTAAAGAAATTGCTCAAGTTGGGTCTATCTCAGCAAATTCTGACCAATCTGTCGGAAAAATAATTGCCGACGCAATGGATAAGGTTGGTAAAGAAGGGGTAATTACTGTTGAAGATGGTTCTGGGCTTTCAAACGAACTTGACGTTGTTGAAGGTATGCAGTTTGACAGGGGTTATCTATCGCCATACTTTATAAATAATAATGATAGGCAAATTGCACTATTAGAAGACCCATTCATTTTACTTCATGATAAAAAAATTGCTAATATTAAAGACTTACTCCCTGTTCTTGAACAAGTAGCAAAAGCAAGTAAGCCATTATTAATTATTGCAGAGGATATAGAAGGAGAAGCATTAGCAACTCTTGTAGTAAATAATATACGTGGAATTATTAAAGCAGTTGCAGTTAAGGCGCCTGGCTTCGGCGATAGAAGAAAAGCAATGCTTGAAGATATTGCTATTCTCACTGGTGGAACAGTGATTGCTGATGAAGTTGGACTAACTCTAGAAAATATTAAAATTGAAGATTTAGGTCAAGCAAAGAAAATTGAAGTTGGAAAAGAAAATACGATAATAATTGACGGTTCAGGCAGCCAAGATAGTATTAAATCTAGAATTGGTCAAATAAAAGCTCAGATTGAAGAATCAACGAGTGATTATGATAAAGAAAAGCTTCAAGAAAGAGTTGCAAAGTTAGCTGGAGGCGTTGCAGTTATTAAAGTTGGTGCAACTACTGAAATAGAAATGAAAGAGAAAAAAGCTAGAGTAGAAGATGCATTACATTCTACAAGAGCTGCAGTTGAAGAAGGTATTGTTCCTGGTGGTGGAGTTGCTCTAATTAGAGCGAAAACTGCTATGCAAAAAATAAAGGGTGACAATGCAGACCAAGATGCTGGAATCAGCATTGTACTTCGTGCGATAGAAGATCCGCTTCGTCAAATCGTATCGAATGCAGGTATTGAGCCTTCAGTTGTAGTTAATGATGTTACTGCTGGTAAAGGTAATTATGGATTTAATGCAGCCAATGAAACATATGGAGATATGGTTGAGATGGGTGTCTTAGATCCTACAAAGGTTACGCGTTCAGCGCTTCAAAATGCAGCTTCTGTTGCAGGATTAATGTTAACAACTGAATGTATGATCGCAGATTTACCAAAAGATGAGTCTGCTCCTGGCGCTCCTGATATGGGCGGTATGGGCGGCGGTATGCCTGGTGGCATGGGTGGTATGCCTGGTATGATGTAACTCAACTTAAGAAGTAAAACTAGTAAAACTAAAAAAAGGCCTCTTTAACAAGGCCTTTTTTTCTGGTCGCATCATCTATAAGGGAGGATATATAGATAACAAAACCAGGTTGTTCACAACTCTTTTATGAGTACATTAGGTAAAAAAAGTTCCTAAAAATAAATTTTTAAAATTTTTTTCCTGTAGCATTACAAAAAATGAATTCCCAAAATACACAAAATAAATTCCTTGGAGCTTTAAACGAAAAGCAAGCAGAAGCGGTTACGCTTAAAAATCAATCTGCCTTAGTTTTAGCTGGCGCCGGGAGTGGTAAGACTCTTGTTTTAACTTCAAGGGTTTCATGGTTAATTCAAAATCAAATTGTAAGTCCTGGTGGAATACTAGCTGTAACATTTACAAATAAAGCAGCAAAAGAAATGTTAGTGAGAATTTCATCTCAACTACCAATCAATACAAGAGGAATGTGGGTTGGTACTTTTCACGGATTATGTAATCGCTTTCTAAGAAAGCATCATACAGACGCAAACTTACCAGAAACCTTTCAAATACTAGATTCTTCTGATCAAAAATCTGCAATCAAAAGAGTTATGAAAGGAATGAATGTTAACGAAGAAATGTACCCTTCAAAGGAAGCTCAGTACTTCATTAACTCAAATAAAGATAAAGGTATTCGGTCAGAAGGAGTAAAGCCTCATGATGAGCATACAAAAAAATTAAATGAAGTCTATGCGGAATATGAGAGGCAATGTCAAAGAGAGGGAGTAGCAGATTTTGCTGAACTTCTTTTAAGGTGCATTGAACTATTCACAAATAACTCTGTAATAAGAAACCACTACCAATCAATTTTTAAACATATATTAGTTGATGAGTTTCAAGATACCAGTAGCCTTCAATATCAATGGCTTAAATTACTAACGTCAAAGGAAAGCTTTATTTTTGCTGTTGGTGATGATGACCAATCTATTTATGGCTTTAGGGGAGCAAGAGTCGGTAATATGAAGGACTTTGAAAAAGACTATAAAATTAAAAATGTAGTTAAGTTAGAACAAAATTATCGCTCTAAAAATAATATTTTAAATACAGCTAATGCAATTATTGATAACAATAAAAATCGTCTAGGGAAAAACTTGTTTACTGACTCAGGTGATGGAGATTTAGTTCGTCAATATACGGCTCTTAGTGAAGTCGATGAAGCTAACTTCATAATAGATGAAATCAAAATGTTGCATAGAGAAGGCTTAAGATACGATCAGTTTGCTATTCTGTACAGGAATAATGCTCAATCAAGAGTTATTGAGCATGCAATCGTTTCAAATAATATTCCATACCGAGTTTACGGTGGTTTACGATTTTTTGAGAGAGCAGAAATTAAAAATGGGTTAGCTTACTTGAGGTTAATATCAAATAAGACCGATGATAATGCTTTTCTTAGAATCGTTAATTTTCCTACAAGAGGAATTGGTGCAAGATCAATAGAACAACTTCAAGATCTTGCAAAAAATAATGATACCTCTTTATGGGATGCAGCATTAGAAATAGAATCGAAGAATGAAGTCACAAAAAAAGGAATACCTTTTTTTGTGAATCTCATTCGCCACTTAGAAGATGAAATTCACGGTCTAAGTATCTCTGAATCAATTGATAAAATCGTAGAACAGTCTGGACTAAAAGCTCACTACTTAAAAGATAAGGATGGGTTAGACAGGGTATCAAATCTTAATGAATTAGTTTCTGCAGCTGTTACTTTTCTAAACACCGTCGAAGTAGATAATCCAGATTTAAATTTAGTAGAATTCTTAAATTATACATCTTTAGAAAGTGGTGAATTACAGGCATCAGCTGGTGAAGATGCATTGCAACTTATGACAATTCATTCCTCAAAGGGCCTTGAATTTGATGTAGTTTTTATTACCGGATTAGAGGATGGACTTTGTCCCCATGAAAGAAGTTTAACAGAGAGTGATGGCTTAGAGGAAGAGCGAAGACTAATGTATGTCGCAGTGACTAGGGCTAAAAATAAATTGTACCTATCATTAGCGCAATCAAGAATGCTCTATGGACAAACTCAATACAATATACCTTCACGTTTTTTAGATGAGATACCAGAAGGTTTGATTAAAAGAATGAATACCGTTGAGAAAAGTACTACGAATACATGGGATAGTTTCTCTCAGCTACCCACCTCATCATCTATCAATCGAGAAATACCTATAGGTAGGCAAGTCACTCACTCTAAATTTGGTATTGGTATGGTTATTGGCTATGAGGGGGGTGAAAATGACCTTCGTATTCAAATAAAATTTAAATCTCACGGTGTAAAATTATTAGCCATGGAATATGCAAAAATTGAGCCTATTTAGTCTTTAAGTCTTTAAAGATATCTCTATAAGTTACATACTGAAAAGCAAATAATACGGAAATATAAGCAGTCATAATAATTAAAATTATCATAACTAATAAAAATGATAAGAACGGAATAGTCGAAGCATTAATTAATGAGAATATAAAAATTATTATAAAGGTAAGTGAAAGAAAACCTCCAAGCAAAATTAACCATGTAATGGAAATTGGAATTATATATGCCAATATGCCAGCGAAGCTCGACTTAACAGCTTTAAGTAAATTAAAATTGTTATACCTTACGAGTAATGGAGAAAACCAGGTAACCGCATAAAGTGGTAAAGATAGTATTGCGAGTTTAATGAAAATATGTGAAATACTTTCAGCTAAACCTTCAATTTCCCCTGCCTCCTTAGATAGCAAAACCAAAGATTTTAAATCATCACTCAATACAAAAGATATTAATAAAGTATAAAAGAGACACAATACCCCCAAGGCTAGTAAACCCTTTAAAGATTCATTAGGCATTTTTAAAGCCTCACTAAATTTAAAGGCTTTATTTGAATCTAGAGACTTAAAAAAACTTACATAGATAGTAATAACTATTGGCCACACTAGAACCACTAGAGGCATTAAAAATCCAAGATTAGATAAGCTCGGAAGAATTATATATAGAAATAAATACAACATTCCTAAAAACAAAGAAAATCTGATATTACCCCTCAATAACTGAATGCTTTGAAAGGCCCATAAATTTGATTGTCTAAAAATATTTTTCAAAATAAATCCTTAGTTGACTGCCTATCTATTAATATATCTTTAAACTGGTCTGGGTTTTTAATAGAAAGAATTTCAGCGCTTGGGTTGCTATTCACGTGCTCTAAACGTGAAATGAAAAATCTAAGCGCCGCCCATCTGAGAGCTTTTGGAAGGTAATCTAGCTCGTTAGATCTTAGAGGCCTTTCTTCTTCATACCCAACAATCAACATGTCTAATTTTTCTTTATCAATTGTTCCATCCAAATTAATACACCAATCATTAATTGAAATAGCAATGTCATAAACAAGAATTTCATTACAGGCATAATAAAAATCAATAAATCCAGGCCCGTCTTTTTGAGAATAAATTACATTATCTCTAAATAAGTCTCCATGAATAATTCCAGTAGGTAAATCAGTTTGATAACTGCTAATTAAAAAAGATATTTCATCCTCAATTAATTTCTGATTACCTTCTGAAAGAGTATCTTTTAATTCTTGATATTTATTTTTTATCCACAACAGGTCACGGCTATTTTCTCTTTTCTCTTTAAACTTCATGCCTAAACTATGTAACCGCCCCAATCGATTCCCTATCCTATAACAATCTTCTTTATTTATATTCTTTACTTCTTCGCCATCAAGAAAGGAAACGATCAGGGCAGGTTTGTCCATAAGAAAATTTAATGACTCACCGCCTTTACTTAGTATGGGCTTTGGGCATCTAAAACCTTGCTCTTCCAAGAAAGTCATTAGGTTAATATAAAAAGGTAGTTCTTCGATAGTATGATGTTCAAATATAGTAAGAATATATTTTGACTGATTGGTTGAAATTAAATAGTTAGTATTAGTTACCCCTGCAGAAATTCCTTTTAGGTCTTCGAGTGGCTCAATATCAAAATTATTAAGCCAAATATTTAAATCAGAAACATTTAATGAGGTATAAACAGCCATGAGTGAAAGTTAGAAGCCTATTTTTTTTAAAAGAAATTTATTAGAAACTAACTACGACCCATTGTGGAACAACTAATGGTTTATTATCATCCATTCTTAACCAGTCACCACCCTCAAGCTCTCTTACAAGATAGTATGCTGGAAAATTCTCAGGGGTAACTTTTACCAAATACAGTTTCCCATTAATCCTATGTTCTTCTAAAGTATCGGTGCCATCTTGTCTAATTGTAATTTCTGGCTCATCAAAATAACCTGAGTCTAGGGTGTTTGGTGGCGATGGTATTTCTTCAAGTATAGTTATTTCGTCAGCGATTAACTGTGACGAAAATACAAAAAACAACAAAAAAATAAAACTTATAATCTTACGCATTAAAATTTCCTTTTATTAAGTCATGATTCTACCAAAAACCTAAGATATCGGTAAGTTTATATCAAAAATTTAAAGCTTAGCCTTAAACTGTATAATATTTAATTATTATTAATTTAATCGTAGCTCACATTTAAAGTCAAACTTTATGAAAAAATTGTTATTAATAGACGGGTCTTCTTATCTATACAGGGCGTTTCATGTGTATTCAGATTTTAGCCATAAAGGTCATCCTACCGGTGTTATTTATGGGGTTTTAAATATGCTCCGGAGTACACATAGAAAATATCCGTCCGATTATAGTATCTGTATATTTGACGCTAAAGGAAAAACTTTTAGAAATGATATTTATAGTGAATACAAGGCAAATCGTCCAAGTATGCCTGAGGAGTTAGCTATACAAATTGAACCATTAAATAAAGCCATTAAGGCAATGGGGTGGCCAATGTTAATTGAAAATGGCGTTGAAGCTGATGACGTTATTGGTACACTGTCCAAACAAGCAAATGAAAATAATATTGAAGTTATTGTATCGACAGGTGACAAAGATCTTGCGCAGTTGGTAAATGATAAAACGACTTTGATTAACACTATGACTATGGAGGTCTTGGATGTTGAAGGCGTTAAAAGTAAATTTGGAGTACCCCCTTCATTAATCATTGATTACCTTGCACTTATTGGTGATAAAGCAGACAACATTCCAGGAGTTGAAAAAGTAGGGCCAAAAACAGCATTAAAATGGCTTGAGGAATATCACACACTAGATAACGTAATGAAAAATTCTGAGGCCATACCAGGGGTCGTTGGTGAAAATTTAAGGAAGGCCAAAGACTGGCTTCCTACAGGTAAAGATTTAATTACAATTAGATGTAATCTAGATATAAACGTCGACTGGGAAGAACTTGAAAAGAAAGCCCCTCATCTAGATGAACTTAAAAAAATTTATAAAGAATTCAACTTCTCAACATGGATTAAAGAACTAGAACAGGAACCCAGTGATGTAAACTCAGAAAATTTATCTGAACCGAAATTAGATACATTTATTTCCAAAAAATCATACGTCACCATTAAAGAAGAAAAAGTATTGGATGAGTGGCTGACAAAAATTCAAAAAAGTAAATTATTAGCCATTGATACCGAAACTAATTCTTTAAATACAATGGTTGCAAAATTAGTTGGTATTTCCATCTGCCTGATACCTGGTGAAGCAGCTTATATTCCCCTTTTACATGCTCACGCTATGCCTGACGAACAACTTAGTCTTGATTTAGTAATCAATAAACTAAAACCTATGCTTGAAGACCCCTCTATTACAAAAATTGGCCAAAATATTAAATATGATACTCATATTTTTATGAACTGCGGAGTAAACCCTAAAGGAATTAATGAAGATACTATGCTAATGAGTTATGTAATTGAAAGTAATCAGAGACACAGTATGGATAAATTAAGTCAAAAATACCTTACACATGACTGTATAAGTTATGAGTCAATAGTAGGTAAAGGGGTTAAGCAATTAACTTTTGATCAAATTCAAATTGAAGATGCTTGTGATTATGCTGCTGAGGATGCAGATGTGACCTTCCAGCTATACTTAACCCTAAAAAAGCATCTTAAGAAAAATAAGAGATTGAATCAGGTGTACCAAGATATTGAAATCCCATCAATGCAGGCACTTATAGAGGTGGAAAGAAATGGAGTTCTAATTGATGAGAAAATTTTACAGAAGCAAAACCATGAGATTTCGGTGAAATTGATAGCTTTAGAAAGTGGGGCCCATAAACTTGCTGGTCAACCATTTAATTTATCTTCGCCGAAACAGCTTCGAGAGATACTTTTTGAAAAACTCCAAATTAAACCACTCAAAAAAACACCAACAGGGACTCCTTCCACCTCAGAAGAGGTTCTGCAGGAGCTATCTGAAAATTATCCCTTGCCAAAATTGCTATTGGAACACAGAACATTATCAAAATTAAAAACTACCTATACAGATAAATTACCCAAAATGATCAATGATAAGACAGGGAGAATTCACACAACCTACAATCAAGCTGTTGCTATTACTGGAAGGCTAGCTAGTTCAGATCCAAACTTACAAAATATTCCCATTAAAACAAAAGAAGGAAGAAGAGTTCGTGAAGCTTTCGTAGCTCCAAAGGGATCTAAAATACTCTCTGCAGATTATTCTCAAATTGAGTTAAGAATAATGGCTCACCTCTCTCAGGATACTAGACTAATTGAGGCCTTTAAAAATAATGAAGATATTCATAAAATAACTGCTGCAGAAATATTTGGTACTAAAGTAAATAATATTTCAAACGAACAAAGACGTTATGCCAAGGTTATAAATTTTGGTTTAATTTATGGAATGAGTATTTTTGGTTTAGCCAAAAATTTAAATATTGAAAGAAGTGCGGCTCAAAATTATATTGATCGATATTTTTCTCAATACCCCTTCGTCAGAAAGTATATGGAAGATACCAAGCAAAGTGCGAAGGAAAAGGGCTATGTAGAAACATTTTTTGGTCGAAGGCTTTGGTTGCCTGAAATTAATAGCCCGAATGGACTTAAAAGAGCGGGAGCTGAAAGAGCTGCAATTAATGGTCCAATGCAAGGAACTGCTGCCGATTTGATAAAATTAGCAATGATAGAAGTACAAGGTTGGTTGAACAGCCGACCTAATATTAGCGGAAAAATTATAATGCAGGTTCATGATGAACTTGTCTTTGAAGTACCGGATTCAGAGGTCGATGTTTTCAAAAAAGAAATACCTAACCTTATGGAGAAAGTTGCTAACTTTGACATCCCTCTTATTGTTGAAATTGGATCAGGAGATAACTGGGAGCAAGCACATTAGATGAAGAAAAGTGAATTAAAAGAGATTTATGCACTTATTATCGGGGACGAAATATTATCTGGGAAAAGACAAGACAAGCATCTTAATTATTTAACGAAAAAATTAAAAGAATGCGGATTATCTTTAAAAAAAGCTGAATTCATAAGTGACGATCTTAATCAAATATCAGAAGCTATTAAAGACAAAGAGAACAGTATTCTATTCTGCTATGGTGGTATTGGAGCAACACCAGATGACTGCACAAGAGAAGCTGCTGCTATTGCAAACAATGTACAGCTTAAAATTCACCCAGAAGCAGAAAAATCTATAAAAGAAAAGTTCGGTAAAGAAACCTACCCTAAGAGAATTTTAATGGCGCATCTTCCAGAAAACTGTACTTTATTAAAAAATGTTGTTAATAATGTTCCTGGATTTTCAATCAATGATCATCATTTTATGCCTGGATTTCCAGAGATGGCATGGCCTATGACCGATTGGATTATTTTAAATTTCTATAATGAATTATCCTTAAATTATCCAAAGCAGTCAGATTCCTCAATATGGTTAGATAATGTTAGTGAAAGCTTATTGATTGACCTGATGCATCAAATTAACAATGAATACAAAAATATTAAAGCTTATAGCTTGCCACGTCTAAAGCCTAAAAAGACTATAGAGTTAGGAGTCAAAGGTGATAATAGTGAGGTTGAAGAAGGCATGAGAACCTTAAAAAAATACCTGAAAGCTCTTGGCCTTAAATGGAGAGATACTTAATTTTGATATTCAAGCAATTGCCTATAAAATAAGCACCTAAATCAACAAAGAAGTATTATGAAGATAGGTTCACATAATTTAAAAAGCAACATTATTTTAGCCCCTATGGCCGGAGTGACTGACCGACCATTCAGAGTTTTATGCAAAAAATTTGGTGCGGGTATGGCAATAAGTGAGATGGTGACTTCAAACTCACTTTTATATGGAAGTGAAAAAACTTTACTTAGAGCAAACCATGAAGGCGAAGTTGATCCAATATCTGTTCAAATCGCAGGAGCAGATCCAGCGATGATGGCGAAAGCTGCAGAATACAACATGGCAAAAGGTGCTCAAATTATTGATATAAATATGGGTTGTCCTGCTAAAAAAATATGTAATGTAATGGCTGGATCAGCTTTACTTAAACAAGAGAAATTAGTTGAAAAAATAATTAAGGCTGTAGTGCAATCAGTTGACATCCCAGTTACATTAAAAATAAGAACTGGTTGGGACAAAAATAATAGGAACGCACTAGCTATTGCAAAAATTGCTGAAGACAATGGGATACAAGCTCTTGCGATGCACGGAAGAACAAGAGCATGTTTATATATGGGTGAAGCAGAATACGACACCATTGCAACCGTCAAACAAAATATTAAAATACCAGTAATAGCTAATGGTGACCTCACTACACCAGAAAAAGTAAAGTCAGTTCTTGAATACACTAATGCTGATGCAGCAATGATCGGAAGAGCTGCCCAAGGAAGGCCTTGGATTTTTAGAGAGATAGATTATTTTTTAAAAACTGGTAAACATATGATGCGCCCAACAATCAATGAGATTCATAAAACCACTTTAGAGCATGTAAATGATTTGTATGAATTTTATGGCGAACTTAAGGGTTTGAGGGTAGCAAGAAAACACATATCTTGGTACACAAAAGGCTTAAAAAAATCAGCTCAGTTTAGGTTTAAGATGAATCAAATAGAATCTAATAACGGGCAAATTGATTCAATCAATACATTTTTTGATGAATTAAGACTCATTGATGAATACATTACCTATGATGACTCAAATGAAAATAAAGAATTAGTAGCATAATGGCTAAAATAAATTTAAGTGACAATGTTGATATTCTTCTCGATCAATATTTTGAAGATCTTGGTGGAGATGAACCTAGTGCTATTTATGAAATGGTAATTACTACAATAGAAAAGCCTCTTTTACTGTATGTAATGAATCAAGCAGAAGGCAATCAAAGTAACGCTGCAAAAATATTAGGTCTCAATAGAAATACGCTTAGAAAAAAACTTAAACAACATAAGATTGATTTTTAGAATGGCGAAAACTTAAACAACATAAGATTGATTTTTAGAATGGCGCAAATTAAAAGAGCATTATTAAGTGTTTCAAATAAAGAAAATATTTTAGAGCTAGCTAAAATACTAAAATCGTTTGATATAGAAATTTTATCTACTGGTGGTACAGCCAGGCTATTAAAAGAGAATAAAATAGACGTTACTGATGTAAGTGACTATACAAAATTTCCTGAAATCCTCGACGGAAGAGTAAAGACACTTCACCCAAAGATTCATGGTGGAATATTAAACATTAGGAGTAATCCTGATCATATTAAAACAGTTGAAAAGCATGATATTAATCACATTGATTTAGTTGTTGTTAACTTATATCCATTTGAATCAACTATCGCCGAAGAAGGATGTTTGCTAGAACATGCTATAGAGAATATTGATATAGGTGGTCCAGCTATGATTAGGTCTGCAGCAAAAAACTATAAACATGTTACAGTTTTAACAAACCCAATGAGTTACCAAAAATTCATTAAAGAGATTTCAAGTAATCAAGGATCTGTTAAGGAAGAATATAGACTGGAATTATCACAGAAGGCTTTCGAACACACTGCAAGATATGATTCTATAATAAGCCAGTACCTTCTCGCTAAAATAGATAAGAATGAAATGCCAAATCAACTGGTTAGAACCATGAATAAAAAAATAGAAATGCGTTATGGAGAAAATCCACACCAAAAAGCAGCATTTTATACTGAGCCTAATCCACCAAAAGGAACGCTATCTACCTTCAAACAGATACAAGGTAAAGAGCTATCTTTTAATAACTTGAATGATGCCGACAATGCTTGGGAATGTGTTAAATCTTTTTCAGAGCCAACTTGTGTAATTGTAAAGCATGCAAACCCATGTGGAGTTAGTTCCGCTAAGACTATCTTGGAAGCATATAGACATGCTTACTCAACTGATTCCACTTCAGCTTTTGGAGGAATAATTGCAATCAATCAAGAAATGGATAATGGTACAGCAGAGCTGATAAGTAAACAATTTGTTGAGGTTTTAATCGCGCCAAGCTTTAGTTTACAAGCTAAAAAAATATTTGAAAAAAAAGAAAATGTAAGGTTGTTACAAGTCTCACTAGACAAGAACGAGGATGAATTAGATTTTAAGAAAATTGGGGGTGGTTGGCTTGTACAAACCCCAGATAAACATATATTAGATATCAATAAATGTAAAATAGTTACGAAACTTGAGCCTACTCAAAAGCAACTAGCGGATCTTCAATTTTCCTGGAAAGTGGCTCAGCATGTAAAATCAAATGCTATTGTTTTCAGTAAAGACAAAAGAACACTAGGTGTAGGAGCTGGTCAAATGAGTAGAGTAGATAGTACAAGAATTGCTGTTATCAAAGCACAAAAAGAAAATATTATATTAACAGATAGTGTTGTTGCTTCTGATGCTTTTTTCCCATTTAGAGATGGTATTGATGTCCTAGCTGAATGTGGTGCAAAATGCGTCATCCAGCCTGGAGGAAGTATTCGGGATGATGAAGTCATTAAGGCAGCCAACGAACATAATCTTATTATGTTATTCACAAACATTAGGCACTTTAAACACTAAATTATATGAAGGTTCTAATTATAGGAGGCGGTGGAAGAGAGCATGCAATTGCATGGAAGATTGCTCAAAGCTCTAAAGTAGAAGAAGTTTTTATTGCGCCTGGTAATGCAGGAACCGAAAAAGATCAAAAAATTCAAAATATTGCTATTACAGATATCAAATTATTAATTGCCTTTGCAAAAAATAAAAAAATTGACCTGACAATAGTTGGTCCTGAAGTTCCGTTATCTAAAGGTATAGTAGATTCCTTTAGAAAAAATAACCTCAAAGTATTTGGTCCAACTAAATTAGCAGCTCAACTGGAAAGCTCCAAAGATTTTTCAAAATTATTCATGCGTCAAAATAAAATTCCAACAGCAGAATTTGCAACTTTTACTGACATAAATTTAGCTCATGCCTATGTAAACAAAAAGGGGGCTCCCATTGTCATTAAGGCGGATGGACTAGCTGCAGGTAAAGGGGTTGTTGTTGCAACTTCAATTGAGGAAGCCCATAAAGCAATTGACTCAATGCTCAGTCAAAATTTATTTGGAACGGCTGGGGCTACAATTATTATTGAAGAATTCCTGGAAGGTGAAGAAGCAAGCTTTATAGTAATATGCGATGGCAAGTCAGTACTTCCTCTTGCTTCAAGCCAAGACCACAAAAGATTGCTAAACTCTGATTTAGGTCCAAACACCGGAGGAATGGGGGCTTATTCTCCCGCACCAATTGTAACTAAAGAAGTACATAAAAAAATTATGGATCAAGTTATCACCCCTACAATTCAGGGTATGAAAAAAAATGGCATTGAATTTACTGGTTTTTTATATGCTGGAATAATGATAGATAAAGATAGTAAAATTAAAACTTTAGAATTCAACTGTAGGATGGGTGATCCAGAAACACAACCTATATTATTCCGAATGAAAAGTGACTTATTTACCATTCTTTATGCTGCAGCAAATCAAGAACTAGCAGGCGAAACAATCGAATGGGAAAGTGGCTCTGCGCTTACGGTAGTTATGGCAGCAAAAGACTATCCAGCGGAGCCTGTATTGGGCGACGAAATTATAATCTCTAACTCTAGCGATAAGGATTCATTTATTTTCCATGCGGGGACAGTACTTAAGAATAATAATCTAATTACATCGGGAGGAAGAGTGCTTGGGGTAACTGCAAAAGGCAGCACGTTAAAAATTGCTCATAAAAATGCATACAACCTACTTAAAAAAATTAAATTTAATGGTGCTCAATATCGAAGTGATATTGGACAAAAAGCTTTAAAATAAAAAATGAATACCTTTAGGCTTAAACGATTTTTGATGAGGGGCGGTATTATTGCTTACCCAACTGAATCATGTTTTGGATTAGGATGCGATCCAAAAAATATTAGGGCCATAAAGAAAATAATTCAAATAAAGAAAAGGTCTAAAAATAAGAATTTTATTATTATTGCATCCGAACTTAATTATTTAAAAAAAATTATTCGCCCACTGAAGGGTGATAAAAAATCTTTTATGCTTTCTAAGTGGCCAGGACCTCATACCTGGCTATTGAAAGCACATAAAAACTGTCCGTACTGGCTAAAAAAATCCGATAAAGTTGCGGTTCGAATACCCGGCTTAAAAAATTGTAATACATTACTAACATCCATTAAAATGTGTATAACTTCAACAAGCGCAAATAAAAGTGGTCAGCACGCAATAAAAAAACACAGGAATGCAAGCAGATTGTTCGCAGGTGCTGGAGTTAAGGTAATTAAAGGTAAGATTGGTGTAAACAATAAATCTAGTACTATCCAGGACTTTGAGACTCAATTAATAATTAGAAAATAAATGGATAATCAAGTAAATAAAAAATTTGTTAAAGAATACTTCTTAAGCCTTCAGACAAAAATTGTTGAAGCAATAGAGATAGTTGATGGCAAAAATTTTTTAAATGATACCTGGCAAAGAAATGAAGGTGGGGGTGGAACAACTTGTATTATAGAAAACGGAAATATCTTTGAGCGTGCAGGAATTGGTTTCTCACATGTAACAGGTTCCCGCCTCCCAAAATCTGCCACAGATGCACACCCAGAAATTGCAAACAGCAAATGGGAGGCTATGGGTGTATCTTTGGTATTTCACCCTCATAGCCCTTTCATACCTACAGTACATATGAATGTTAGATTTTTTATAGCATCAAAACAAGGACAACCAGATGTATGGTGGTTTGGTGGTGGAATGGATTTAACTCCCTACTATGCATTTGAAGAAGATGTGATTCACTTTCACCAAACAATAAAATCAATTTTATCCCCCTACAATAAAGACTTATATCCAAAATTTAAAAAAAATTGTGATGAGTATTTCTTTCTCAAACACAGAAAGGAGCCAAGGGGTGTTGGCGGAATATTTTTTGATGATTTTAATGAAAATAATTTTAATTACTCATTTACGATTACTCAGGATGTGGGGCATTCGCTATTAAATGCATATTTACCAATTGTTCAGAAAAGGCGGGGAGTAAAATATACTGACAAACAAAAAGATTTTCAATTATTTAGAAGAAGTCGTTATGTTGAATTTAATCTTTTACAAGATCGTGGTACTTTATTTGGAATTCAATCAGGTGGCAGAGCTGAATCAATTTTAATGTCGATGCCTCCAACCGTTAAATGGAGATATGATTGGAGTCCTGAAAAAGATAGTGCCGAAGAGGATCTTTATACTAAATTTTTAATTAATAAGAAATGGGTTTAAATTTAATGATGCTTAAAAAATTATTTAGAAAAAAAAGTGCCGTCCAAAAAAATGATAATAAACTTAAACGCTGCCTTAGTTCACTCGATTTAACATTATTAGGTATTGGTTGTATTATTGGTACAGGAATATTTGTCTTAACGGGTATAGCTGCAGCAACTCATTCAGGTCCAGCCATAATTTTATCTTTTCTTGCCTCAGGTTTTGCATGTGCATTTGCAGCATTATCTTATGCTGAACTTTCATCTTCTGTAGGTGGATGCGGAAGTGCTTACGGTTATTCATATGTTGCATTTGGTGAGTTTATTGCCTGGATTGTTGGTTGGATACTTTTGATGGAGTACGGCATGTCAATTGCTGCTGTTGCAAGTGGGTGGTCCGGGTACTTCAATAATGCATTAGTTGCATTAAATATTGGGCTTCCCTTCTCCCTTATAAATCCTCCAAGCCTAGGGGGTATCATAAACCTTCCCGCATCAATTATAATTTTACTAATAATGTCTCTCTTAATTGTTGGGGTTAAAGAAAGTGCGAAATTTAATGCAGTTATGGTTTTTATAAAAATTAGTGCTATTTTAATTTTTATATTTATTGCAATATTTAATGTTAACCCTGAAAACTGGACTCCTTTTATGCCTTATGGATGGTTTGATAGGCTCCCGAACGGTGAAACAGTAGGTGTGCTTGCTGGAGCTTCAATTGTATTTTTCGCATATGTAGGTTTTGATGCGGTATCCACAGCTGCAGAAGAAGCAATCAATCCACGAAAAGATTTACCTAAAGGAATACTTTACTCGTTATTAATTTGTACAATTTTTTATATAATTGTTTCAGGCCTGTTAACTGGGATCGTTCATTATAGCGAGTTAAATGTTTCAGACCCAGTCGCTTTTGCTCTTGATAAAATTGGTTTTCCGTGGGCATCTGCGCTAGTTGCAACAGGAGCAATATTTGGTCTTGCAACAGTGATGCTAGTTTTATTTTATGCATTAACAAGGATTATTTTTGCAATGAGTCGAGACGGGCTGTTACCTAAAAAACTCAGCATAGTTAATAATAAAACAAAAACGCCAGTAACTGTAATTATCTCAACTGGTATTTTTATTTCTTTAGTTGCTGGATTCGTTTCTTTAGGTAGCTTAGCTGAAATTGTAAATATTGGGACTTTAACTGCATTTGTAATTGTTTGTATTGGAGTTATGGCATTAAGGCATACTCACAATAAGAATACCTTTAAAAACAAATGGCACCCATTGGTTCCAGTTATGGGAATTATTTCTTGTAGTTTACTTATGTTTTTTCTTCCATCAGATACATGGATTAGATTTTTAATTTGGATTTGCATTGGAATTATGGTTTATTTTTCATACTCGTACCGACATAGTAAACTAAATTAATATTTTAGATTATCTTTATGCAACTTTAAATAAAAGCTTGATTCACTCTTAAGTTGATTCGGAATTAATACTCTTGGACAGAATACTCTGTAGCTATGCTATGTGATAATTTGGGGTAAATCACCACACTATTTTCTAATATATTAGCAGTTTCCACACATACCATTCTTCGCCATTCATCTTTTTCGCCCATATCCCCTATCTCTAATGCTTTTTCTTGCCAAGGAGTCCAAACTACAGTTGAATTACTATTAGATTTTTTTATGGTTATTACTCTGTTAAAATTTTCATCTTCAATATAGCAATCGTTGCTTGTATTTGTATATACCCTGTCGAATTCATTGCTGAATGTAATTGCATTTTGCTCAATTCCACGACTAAAATTGTCTGCCTTATCTGTATAGACAGAATCCTCTAATCCATTTACCTTTATATTTTCAATATCTGAAATATAGAAGTATGTATGGTATCCCTCACTAATAATAAAAGGACTATCAGATAAATTTGTTGTTTTTAAGTTTAAATATAAACTTTCGCCAACCACTATTGTTAGTATTAATTCAAAAGCATATGTAAGTTGTTTTGTTGCCTCTTCTGTTGGGATCATTGTGAGTACAATTTTCGTAGCCCCATTTTTTAATTGTGTCGACTCCAATAGTTTCCATGGGATTACTCTAGCGAAACCATGAGCACAAAAACTTCCATCTGTTGGGTGTTTTCCAAACCAAGGCCAGCAAATAGGAACACCTCCTCTAATTGATCTGCCTTTCTCATATCTAGCATTTGATGAACGCCATAAAACATCTTGTTTAGCTGATTTCGGTCGCCACCAATCAACGTGTCCACCTTGCAGTGCAACTCTACCGACAGCTAGTGAGTTATCAATTTCAATAAATTGAAGTCCATCAGCTTCCTCGATAATCTTAATACTTTTATTCAATTTGAATTATCTTTTCTTTAATTGATTGATATCTCTAACAGCACCATTTGATGCGCTAGTGGTCATCATTGCATAGGCTTTTAATGCATCTGTTACTCGTCGCTCCCTAGGTTTTGGGTGCCAAGGATTTTTACTATTGTTCATCTCTTCCCTTCTTAGTAATAAATCTTCATTTGTTATTTTTAAATTAATTTTTCTATTTGGGATATCTATGTCTATATAATCTCCTTCTCTCGATAAAGCAATCCCACCACCCTCCGCAGATTCTGGGGATGCATGACCTATACATAAACCCGATGTGCCTCCAGAGAAGCGCCCATCTGTTAATAAAGCACAAGACTTACCTAATCCTTTTGATTTTAAATAAGCGGTTGGGTACAACATTTCTTGCATACCAGGGCCACCTTTTGGACCTTCATAGATGATAACTACAATATCTCCAGGGATTATTTTATCCTCTAATATTGCCTCGCAAGCAGTATCTTGAGATTCAAATAATCTAACCCGGCCAGAGAATTTTAATATATCTTCATCAACTCCGGCCGTCTTAACAATACAACCATCTTCTGCAATATTTCCATAAAGGACAGCTAATCCTCCGTCTTTACTGTATGCATGAGCAATATCTCTTATACAACCATTATCTCTATCATCATCTAGAGACGGCCATACTTTTGCTTGACTAAAAGCTTCTGTTGTCGGTATTCCACCTGGTGCAGCAAGATAAAATTCTTTCACTACATCTTCTTTAGTTGAAATAATGTCCCAATGATCAATTGCCTCACCAAGAGTTTTTGAGTGAACCGTATAAGCATCTTCATGCAATAGTTTTCCTCTTTTAAGTTCACCCAGAATCCCATAAACACCTCCAGCTCTATGGACATCTTCCATATGATATTTTTGTGACGCAGGTGCAACCTTTGCTAGGTAAGGCACTTTTCTTGATATTTTATCAATATCTGACATCGTAAAATCAACCTTAGCTTCCTTAGCAGCAGCTAATAAATGTAAAACTGTATTTGTTGATCCTCCCATTGATACATCTAGAGCCATTGCATTCTCAAATGCTTTCTTTGTAGCGATGCTTCTGGGTAAAACAGTTTCATCATTGCCCTCGTAATAACGCTTAGTAATATCTACAATTTTCGCACCTGCATTTAAAAACAATGATTTTCTAGCGGTATGGGTAGCTAAAGTACTTCCGTTTCCTGGAAGGCTTAAACCAAGAACTTCCGTTAAACAATTCATTGAATTTGCAGTGAACATTCCTGAACAAGAGCCACAGGTTGGGCAAGCTGATACTTCCATTTTTTTTAAATTATCTTCTGAAACACTTAAATCTCCGGCAGCAATCATTGGAGAAACTAAATCAATTTTTTCGATTTTTCCTCCGCTCTCTTCCCAATCGACTTTGCCAGCTTCCATAGGTCCGCCCGACACAAAAATCACAGGTATATTAATTCTCATAGCAGCCATAAGCATGCCTGGTGTTATTTTGTCACAATTTGATATACAAACCATTGCATCCGCCCAATGAGCATTAACCATATATTCAACACTGTCTGCAATTAAGTCTCTGCTGGGAAGGCTATAAAGCATTCCATCATGTCCCATAGCTATTCCATCATCTACCGCAATAGTATTAAATTCTTTCGCAACCCCACCATTTTTTTCAATCTCGCGCGCAACTAACTGTCCCATATCCTTTAAGTGGACATGACCAGGTACAAATTGAGTAAAAGAGTTTACCACTGCGATCATTGGCTTATCGAAGTCGCCATCTTTCATCCCTGTAGCTCGCCAAAGTGCCCTAGCACCTGCTTGATTTCTTCCATGAGTCGTTGTTCTAGATCTATATTCTGGCATGCGAATCTCTTATAATTTATTACGTAAATAGAATTTTACACTTATAATTAGACAATAATGCTTATTCATCCACAATTAGACCCTATTGCTCTTCAAATTGGTCCTTTAAAGCTCCATTGGTATGGCTTAATGTACTTTTTTGCCTTTTTATCTTTTATTTATTTGGGTAAAAACCAATTAAAAAAAATATGGTGGAATGACATAAATGCAAAAATTCTTGATGACACTTTTTTCTATGGTGCTTTAGGGGTAATTATAGGGGGGAGACTTGGTTATGTTGTGTTTTACCAACCTAATTATTACCTATCAAATTTAGATCAAATTTTCGCTTTTTGGCAAGGAGGAATGTCTTTTCATGGTGGATTCTTAGGTGTCCTAATAAGTCTTATTTTTGTTACAAGAAAATATAATATTTCTTGGTTAAGACTAACAGATTTTATTGCTCCATTAATTCCTTTAGGTTTAGGTTTTGGTAGGCTTGGAAACTTTATTAATCAAGAATTATGGGGTAGGCCTACAGATTTAGCCTGGGGGATGGTTTTTCCCATTATCGATAAAATAGCAAGGCATCCCTCCCAGCTTTACCAAGCTCTATTTGAAGGTTTATTTTTATTCTTAATACTCTACTCATATTCAAATAAGAAAAGGGCAACCGGAAGTATTTCAGCATTATTTTTAATTTTTTATGGTTTATTTAGATTTCTAGTTGAATTTACTCGGGAGCCAGATAGTTTTTTAGGTCTTTTTTATCTAAACCTATCTATGGGTCAATGGCTTACTATCCCAATGATTGTCATTGGAATTGGAATGTTTTTTGTAACAAAAAATAAAGTGTAGTTAACAACATCGATTTATTTTATTCCATTTTTCATGGAGCTGTTGGCAATAAAAATCTTTCCTACTTAGCGGCTTCTTATTGGAATGGTCCTTGCATGCTATGAAATTATTCAAATAAACCTCATAAGCGTCGTCCCCACTTAAAGCTCTTATAAACTTCCATATATTTTTAAGTATACTCAATTTGCTAATCCAGACTGTTTGTATTTTTTATTTATTAATAGTTTTAAAACATCAAAAATAACCAGCCATAAAACTATCGTTAAAATTGCTGTAATCACAGCATCAAATCTAAGATTAAATATTAGTTGATTCATTATGTTTATTTTTTCTTCTGATATTATTCCTGAATTTACTTTTTTAGTCATGGCATTTGCACCTGCTAAAAACCCTACCCTTACATCCTCACTAAAAATTTTTTGATAAGCAGCAGTTGAAGTAATAATTGCTAGCCAAGCTAATGGTATTCCAGTAATCCATGCGAACTTAAGTCTACCAGTTCGTATCAAAATCGCGGTCCCAACACTTAATGCAATTGCGGCCAGTATTTGATTGGAGATTCCAAATAGTGGCCATAAAATATTTACACCGCCGTTAGGATCGATAACCCCTATATATAAAAAATATCCCCAACATGCAACCACAATTGCGCTCGTTAAAATTGTAGAGGGGAGCCATGAAGTTCTTCCTAATTTTGGATGAATGTTTCCTAAAATATCTTGCAACATAAACCTTCCTACCCTTGTACCTGCATCTAATGTGGTTAAAATGAAAATTGCTTCAAACATAATTGCAAAGTGGTACCACATCGCTAAAAGATTTTTTCCAAATGCATTTGCAAAAATACTTGCCATACCTACTGCTAAAGAGGGTGCTCCACCTGTTCTAGCAAAAAGGGTGGTCTCTCCAACATCTTTAGCAAGCTGTTCCATTTGATCTTGGGTCACAGGAAAGCCCCATGAGTTAATAGTTTGAATAACTATTGAAGGGTCGGATCCAACGACTCCAACAGGACTATTAATTGCAAAGAAAACACCCGGCTCTAAAACGCAGGCTGCAACCATTGCCATAATTGCCACAAAAGATTCAAGAAGCATTCCTCCATAACCAATCATAGGAATATACTTTTCATTATCAATTAGCTTGGGTGTTGTTCCAGATGAAATTAATGCATGAAAACCTGAAATTGCCCCACAAGCTATCGTAATAAAAACAAATGGAAACAAGCTACCTCCAAAAATTGGCCCTGATCCGTCAGCAAAATTAGTTATAGCTGGCATTTTTAAATCTGGTTGTAAAATTGCAATAGCAATCGCAAGAAAAATAATAGTGCCCAACTTAACGAAAGTTGATAAATAGTCTCGTGGGGCTAATAGCATCCATACTGGTAAGACTGCAGCAGAAAATCCATAAATAATAATAGACCATGCTAAAAACAAACCACCATGATCAAAATAAACCCTCAATGTTTCAGATTTATCAATCTCGCCCCCAATATAAACTGCAAATAATAAAAGTGTTACGCCAATAGCAGTTGCCTCTAGCACTCTCCCAGGCCTTATAAAACGCATATAAAATCCAATAAACATTGCGATTGGAATAGTCGCTGCTACTGTTGATGTAGCCCATGGGCTATGTTTCATTGCATTAACAACCACGAGACCTAAAACAGATATTAATATAATCATAATTACAAAAGTAGCTATCAAAGAAGCTGTCCCTGCAAGGTGGCCTAGTTCTTCTTTCGCCATTTGGCCTAAAGTTTTACCATTCCTTCTGACAGAGAAAAATAAAATAGTCATATCCTGAACTGCGCCGCCCAATACAGCGCCAACTAAAATCCATATGGTTCCAGGTAGGTAACCGAATTGTGCCGCAAGTGTGGGTCCAACTAATGGTCCTGGGCCTGCGATTGCCGCAAAATGAGTTCCAAATACAATCCATTTGTTAGTTGGAATAAAGTCCCGCCCATTATTGTTTTTTACGGCAGGAGTTTCTCTAAACTCATCCAGAACCAATACTTTTGCTGCAATCCAGGCACCATAGAATCTATAAGCTACAAGATAAATACATACAGCAGCTGTAATAAACCATAATGCATTAATAGATTCATCACGACTAAGCGCTATTGTAGAAAAAGCAACCGCACCTAAAATAGATAAAAATATCCAAATTATTTTTGTTTTAATTAAATTAAGCATAAATTAGAAATATATTCTCATATTAAGTTTTTTAGAGTCTTTTGGAACGAACTGAGCAATATTATCAACTATTCTCAGAGTTGACCAGAGTACAGATATGGAATCTAGTATATCGTCATCAAGCACTTCATTTTTTTTATACTTACTCCGCACCAATTCAAAACGAAAATTAGGGAAAAATTTTTGTATTAACTTGATACGTATTTTTCTACCAAGATCGGTTTTCTTGCTTAACTCTATTACCTTCATATTATTCATAGCCATAAAACTTAGTTCTGGATGAATCTCGTATATAGAAGGTTTGGTAATTAATTTATTTTTTAAAAATTTCTGAGTTTCCTTAATTTTAGGAAATAAATTCCATGATTGCTTTGAAATACGGTTTCCACAATCCCTGAAATTTATTTCGCAAGCATCGAGATAACTTTCGCACTCTAAGGCGCCGATAGTTGGTGGTGAAAAAATAGTACAAGATCTTTTTTTTAGTAAAAATCTTGCTTCAACTTCAGCCGGTCTTTTTCCGGTTGGGGATAATCCCAACGGCATATCTATACCAACATGGGTTAAGTTAAGATCTTTTAAATAGCTATCTTTTAAATTCTTGATTACATGAAAACTTAATGATTTATCATCTAGAATTCTCGTTGTAAGCCAACCAGATCTGCATCCATCTATACCAATAACAGTCGACATTCTTTGTTATACTTTTATTATTTATGTAAGTATCATTATGTATTAATTTTTGTAATATCTTTAATGCTAAAACTATGTTGAACAAAAAAATTATATTAGGAGTAACGGGGGGTATTGCTGCTTATAAAGCTGCTGAATTAATTCGTCTTTTAAGAAAGAATGGCGCTGATGTTCAAGTTGTAATGACAGAATCAGCTACAAAATTTATAAGCCCCTTAACCCTTCAAGCTTTATCAGGTAAACCTGTACTTGAGAATATGTGGGAGCCATCAAAAGGTAACGGTATGGAGCACATCAATCAATCTAGAGACTCAGATCTTATTGTTATTGCACCCGCCTCTGCAAACTTCATTGCTAAGATATCACAAGGCATAGCAGATGACCTTCTTACTAACATTTGCTTAGCTAGGAGTTGTCCACTAATGATTGCTCCATCAATGAATAAAAAAATGTGGGAGAACCCGGCTACTAGACGTAATATTTCTTTAATCATTAAAGATGGTATTACTATTTCAGGGCCAGATAATGGTGAGCAAGCATGTGGGGAAGAAGGAATGGGAAGATTAGTTAGTCAAAGTATCTTATTACTTGATATTAAAAAAAACTTAAGCCCCCAGCTATTTGAGAATAAAAATATTCTTATTTCTTGCGGCGGAACTGTCGAAAAGATAGACGATGCTCGAGCAATTACTAACCTTAGCTCGGGTAAGATGGGATTTAGTATTGCTGAATCAGCATATGCATATGGAGCTAGTGTAACTTTAGTGTGTGGTCGAACCGACGAAAAACCCCCTTCAGGAATAACATCTGTTTATGCGCCAAGTCATAAAACAATGAAACAAGTAATTTTAGAGAAAGCAAAAAAAAACGATATTTTTATAAGTGTTGCGGCAATTTCAGATTATCTACCTAAAGCAATTGTGGGGAAAATGAAAAAAACAAATACTAGAGTTACCTTGGAGCTAGAGAAAAGTGACGATATATTATCTGAAGTTTCATTAAATTATGAAAATATTTTTTGTGTAGGCTTTTCAGCTGAAAGTGAAAAAATTATTAAAAACTCACAAGCTAAACTAAAAAATAAAAAATTAGACATGATTGTTGCCAACTCAATCAAAGAATCTATGGGGAAAGAATCAGCAGAGATATATATAATTGACCACGAAGGGGTTACGAATATAGCAAAGAAAAATAAAAAAGAACTTTCGCAGGATATATTAAGACATTTATACAAATTAATTAAAACTAAGGGGGCTATCCATGACTTTATCAATTGATTACAAAATTCTTAACCCACTTATTAGTGAAAATTTACCAAAATATCAATCAGTTGGCTCTGCAGGATTAGATTTAAGAGCTTGCCTCGAGGACATTAAATTAATAAGACCGGGTGAAACAATCTTGATACCAACGGGGGTATCTATATACATAAAAGATTCAAATTATGCTGCAATGATATTGCCACGTTCTGGCCTAGGGCATAAAAATGGTATTGTTTTAGGAAACTTAGTGGGGCTTATTGACTCTGATTATCAAGGTGAATTACTAATTTCATGCTGGAATAGAAGTAAAAAACCCTTTGAAATTAACCCTTTAGAAAGAATTGCACAACTTATAATCGTGCCAGTTATTCAAGCTGAATTCAATTTGGTTGATGATTACAGTAAAACCCAAAGAGGGGAAGATGGTTTTGGTAGCACTGGTAAAGCATAAAAAAGACTTGAAAAGACAGTGGTTTATGTGGATAATGGTCATCTTTTCTAAAAGAATCTTGAGTGAGAGGTATAGATATGACACGTGAATGTGAAGTAACAGGTAAAAGAACAACTACAGGTAATAATGTTTCACATGCAAACAACAGAACCCGTAGAAGGTTTATACCTAATCTACAAAATCGTAGAATCTGGGTTGAAAGTGAAAACCGCTTTATCTCAATGAGAATATCATGCGCAGCTCTAAGGACAATTGATAAATTAGGGATTGATGCTGTGCTTACAAAGATGCGCGCTGAAGGCAAAAAAGTTTAAGGAAAAATTATGAGAGAAAAAATAAGACTAGATTCATCTGCTGGTACAGGTCACTTTTATACAACAACAAAAAATAAGAAAACGACACCAGATAAGATTGAAATTAAAAAATTTGATCCAACAATAAGAAAGCACGTTTTATATAAAGAAAATAAAATAAAATAACTTACTTTGTATAAAGTAAGTTAAGAGTTATATGTTTTTAAGAAACTTGCTTTTGGTTTATTACTTCGACAGTTCTTGTTGGAAACGGTATACCAATACCATTCTTTTGAAATTCATCCCAAATTGTTCTATACAGATCGGATTTAAGAGCTAAAGAACCATCTTCAGGGTCATTTATATAGATTGAAGCATGAAGGTTTATACCACTGTCACCAAATTCTTTTAAAAAAACTTGTGGCGCAGGATTATCAAGAACCCTAGATTCATTTTTAACAGCCGTTAAAATAATTTCAAAGGCTTTGTCTACTGAAGATGAATAACTAATCTGTATGTCTAGCGGAACTTTTGTTTTTCTATCAGAATAAGTATAGTTAATAATATTTTCTGATATCCAAGATTCGTTAGGAATAACAACCTCAACTCCATCCAATCTTTTGAGAACAGTAAATCTTGATTTAATTAGAGAAACACGTCCATAATGCTCACCTACCTCTAAAATATCCCCAATACGAACAGATTTATCAATCAAAATAATAAAGCCACAAATATAGTTACTAGCAATTTTTTGCATCCCAAAAGCTAAGCCTACCCCAAAAGCTCCCCCAAATATTGTGAAGAATGTTAAATCAACACCTACTGTATCGAGAGCTATGATAATTGCAAATACAAATAATGAAATTCTTAAAATTTTTCCAAACATAATTTTTTGATTCATATCAAGTTTAGAATTTTCTATTTTCATTAATCTATTTTCCAAGAATTGTGCTACCGTCATCGCAATAAGAATTGCAACAATTACCCCAAAGATCACTTGGAAAACTATTAATAAGGATAAGGTTTGGCTTCCGAATGTAAATTCAATATTAGAAAGAAAATATTTTAAATCATCAATTACACCGAATGCATTCGAAATAAATATTAGTGCAATTAAAGTTGCAATTGTATTCTCCATCGCTCTTACCCACGGACCTGGTCTTAACAAATACCTGAATAATATAATGGTTAGCCTAATAACAATTAAGGCTGCCAAAATAGTTAAGGTGATATATAGAAGCCTAGTTGGTTGCGAGCTATCTAAAAAATATTTAAGAAGGGAAATTATTCCTGCCATGACTATAGGCCTAACAATTTTAAAAGTATCACTTAAAAATAATGCCTTTTCTCCGACATCTTTTATGATATTTTTTCTAATTATTTTTTCAAGGAAAAATGCTAAGCTTATAGCAGTGAATATTACACCTAGTTGAATTAAAAATGGTCCACTTAGAAGTAACTCTAAACTAAAATTATTTTTTAAAAATTCAAAATTGTTGTTCATAATTTATATTAAAACCAATGTAGCAAGACCCAGGAATATAAAAAAACCTCCGCTATCTGTCATTGCTGTGATTAACACACTTGACCCAACTGCAGGATCTTTACCAAAACGATTCATTAATAATGGAATCATAACACCCATTATGGCTGAAAGAATTAAATTCAAGATCATGGCAGCTGTCATCACATAGCCTAATTTCTCATTTCCATAAAGTAAGAAAGCGAATAACCCCAGAACACTTCCCCACAGAACACCGTTCAATAAAGCCACACTTATTTCTTTATATAATAAAAATCTTAAATTACTAAATGTTACCTGGCCTACAGCCATAGCCCTCACAATCATAGTTGTTGTCTGATTACCAGAGTTACCACCAATTCCTGCAACAATTGGCATTAGAGCTGCTAAAGCAACTACTTTTTCAATAGAGCCTTCAAATATTCCAATTACCCTTGATGCAATAAATGCTGTTATTAAATTTATTGCCAACCATGCCCATCGATTTTGTACTGATTTCCATATTGATGAAAACATATCCTCTTCTTCACGAAGCCCGGCCATTGATAACTTTTCACTTTCTGTCTCGTCTCTTATGTAATCCATTACAGCGTCAACAGTTACCCTTCCAATTAATTTATTACTCGTATCAACTACAGGCGCAGTAACTAAATCATAACGCTCAAATGCGTTTGATGCCTCATGAGCAACGTCCTCTGGATTAAATAAGACAACATCTTTAGACATAATATTTCTAACATAAGTATTTGCCTGACTAACGATAAGCCTCTCTAGTGGAAGAATCCCTATTATTAAATTACTTCTATCTACAACAAATAATTTATCCGTGTGATCAGGAAGTTTTCTAATTTTTCTTAGGTTGTTCAGGACTACCTCTAGAGTTATATCTTCTCTTATAGTAACGACATCAAAATCCATAAGAGCGCCAACAGTTTCTTCCGGATACGATAAGGCTGACTCAAGCCTTTCTCTATTTTGAATATCTAGATTTTCTAACAGATCCTGAAGAACATTTTTTGGAAGATCTGCAGCTATATCTGCAATTTCATCGGCATCTAAGTGCTCCGTTGCAGCAAGTAATTCAGTGCTATCCATATCTGCAATTAATGTTTGCCTTACAGCATCAGATACCTCAATCAGAATATCTCCATCATTTTCGGTTTTAATTAAATCCCAAACTGTTAACCTTGTCTCTATTGGTAGTGATTCTAGGATATCTGCAATGTCGGCAGGATGAAGTTCGTTAAGAAGGTTTTGAAGTTTTTTTATATTTTTTTTGTCAACTAAATTTTTTATTAATCTTTGCTTAGGCAAATCCTGTTTTTCATTAACGTCATTAACCAGCTTACTATCGTCTAGCAGCTCATTGATTTGATCAATAATTTCATTAAGGCTTTCTGATCTTTCTATATTTTTTTTCATCATTAAATTCACTAATTTTTTAATTTACCAGCACTATTATATGTATTTATTAATAAATAAAATACATATAATAAAAAAGCCAGCTTAAGCTGGCTTTTTTTAATCTCATTCTAAAAATTTTATTCTTTTTTAGCTGCTGCTGGCTTTTTAGCTGCTGCTGGCTT